>Ga0183100_1000030_pt1 | contig 265298 bp, 268 predicted proteins | sample Biomet2_FD_127789 | JGI IMG/M metagenome (GOLD analysis project Ga0183100, IMG submission 127789) | Microbial communities from bioreactor (seeded with anoxic lake sediment) at LBNL, California, USA - Biofuel metagenome 2 | ecosystem: Engineered > Bioreactor > Anaerobic > Unclassified ...
GTTGCCGGCGTTATTTACAAGGATATCGATTCTGCCGTATTCGGCCATGATTTCCGCAATTGCCTTCTGGATGTTCGCCGTATTTGTTACATCGCAGGAAACAGGCAGGCAGCGGACGCCCAGTTCACGGATTTCTTTCGCTACTGTCTTCAGCTTATCTACTCTTCTTGCCAGGATAGCAATGTCTGCACCCTGACGGGCCAAAGCTTTGGCCATCTGTACGCCAAGTCCTGAAGATGCGCCGGTGATAATGGCGACCTTTCCGGTCAGATCAAACAAGTCTGTTTTGCTCATGATTTTGTCCTCCAATATTGTCTTTTCAAATGCCTGTGTTTCCGTGCGGATTATCATCTGCGGCAAAAACACCGGCAGATCAATCAGCCATCTATATGATAACAAAATTATCGATAAATTTCTATCTATTATGGAAAATCGGCTGATAACTTCACATCGATTTCGTTGCGTTCCCGTAATAAGGGATTTCCCTTTTTGTAAAGAATATCCATTTTGTCAATTTAAATTGACTATCTGTTTGCCGCGATGGTACAATATTTGTATACAAAGGCGGAGGAGGATTTGTTCATTTCCTTTGTATGCAGGAGAAGATCTCCGAATGATTTCCCCTGCAGTTCTTAGCGGATGATGCATTTTTTCTTCACGGAAAGGAAGTGGTTATTGTGTCATTTAATGAGACAGGGAATTCTTCTTATAATACGGTCTGGAGAAGAGGCGGACGGCTGAATCAGAAGCGTCATGTCGATATGACGGAAGAAGAGAAAGCAAAAGTGGCCACGTGCGAAGGCATCAAGCACGAACATCCCTGCAAGAATCCGGTTTTCAGATGCACGAACTGCGGCAACTTCGGCTGCGCCCAGGAAGTGCTGGATAAATGCTCCGCACAAGCCTTCAAAAATGATAAATGTATCCAGTGCGGTGAAATGGGCACCCGCATTCCGGTAATGGAGAAGGAGCTTGCTGATTTCAAAGCTGCATGGGAAAAAGAAGTCGAGCTTTCCGCGAAGAAATAATCGCTTTCATGGCATTTTATAATAGAAACAGGGGGTGTCTCAAAATGAGGCACCCCCTGTTTGCGTATTACAAGCAACAAAATCAAAAGAACCCGTTGATCATGATGTAAACAGATAACTCGTCATCGACAGCGATCCAAGCGTACAGGAGTCATTGAAGACCGTAAGTTTGTCATCCTCTCCGGAAGCACCGAGCACACACAGAAGCGGATAGAAGTGATCCGGCGTGCGGAAAGCTTCTTCCGATGATCTGCCTGCATTTCCATATTGGACGACGCCGTCGAAATCCCTTTTCACAACTTTGTCTTTGATATAGCCGTCAAACTCTTCGGCCCAGGAATAACCGCCCTGCATCCCCCAGCTGACTCTGCCGAGGTTGTGCACAACATTGCCGCTTCCGAATATCATCACACCTTTATCACGCAGGCTTTGTATCTCCTGTCCGATTTTCAGGTGTGTTCCGGCATCGGCACTGCTGTCGACGCTCAGCTGGTATACGGGGATGTCTGCTTCCGGGTACATCCTGCAGAGTACGGACCATGTACCGTGGTCCAGCCCCCAGCTGTTGTCGATTCCCACGGTCCTCTGTATCAGATTCTGCGTGAGATGCGCGAGCGCAGGCGCACCTGCGGCCGGGTACCTGATTCTATATAAATCGGGAGGAAATCCGTACATGTCATACACCATCTCGGGATCCGCGCTGTCGCTCACAAAGCTGCCCGCTGTATACCAGTGCGCCGAAACCGACAGGATCGCTTCGGGTCTCGGGATCTGCTGCGCAATCTTCTGCCAGTTCCTTGTATATTGATTGTCTTCCAGGGCATTCATCGGTGAACCGTGTCCGATAAACAGTGCCGGCATTCTATTCATATCAGCATTCCTCCGTCTGTTTTTCCTGTATACAGAGAAAAATAGGACCACCAAAGTGATCCTAATCCCCCAATCCCGATAATCCGGGATCCGGTTACTTCTTCGGGCTCTTTACCTTGACTGCATCAGCAACAGGTGCTGCAGCGGCGCAGGTTTTTTCAACAGCCTTCTTCTTTTTGGGAAGTTTCTTTGGATTCTTATCGCCCATATCGTTCACCTCCTCTGCTTAACTTCTCCGGCGGCACGGCTTACCTGCCTTCCGCCATAAACTCCGTTGTTATTTCTTCTGTTCCTTAATTATCTTTAATTCCTTCTGCATTTCTTTCTTTTCTGTCTCCATGATCTTTTCGGCCGTCATAATCAGATCATCAAGGTCCCTGAATATGGAGGCGTCCCGGTCCACAATTCCGTGGCTTACGCTGATCACATAAGGTCTTGTCTGGTGCGCGCTGTCCTCCTCGTACTTCTCACGGATGCGCGCCCAAACTTTTTCGGCCTCCTGTGCGCCGGCATTTACAAAGACAATAAGGAATGCATCCCCGCTGAGCCGGACCACAAAATCGCTGTCCCTGATGATGCTGTTAATCTCATCCACCACGGTAATTACCAGTTCGTCTCCGACTTCATGCCCGAGGACTTCGTTGACTTCTTTGAGGCCGTTAATATCGATATAGCACACGCTCAGCCTGGCATTCCGGCGGTCGTCACGAGGCATGTATAAAGCAAGTTTTTTAAGCCCCGTAATTCTGTTGTATGCTTTCGTCATGGAATCAAATTCACGGTAGTATTTCATCCTGGAATTGACGATATTGCGGGTTGTCAGAAGCACTGCGGCAAAAATACAGACAAAAGCCAGCATGATAAAATAGAAGGCATTATCCGAAAAAATCCGTCCGAGGTTTTCTGCCTGGGGCCCGTAATAAAAAGACAGAACGGCAAAGAGACCTATTCCCGATACACAAAAGAAAAGGAGAAAATAGGTAATCAGATTCTGGAAGCTTGTCCGGTCATTTCCATCCCGTTTCATCTCATGAATACCTCGCGAAAAGCAGCAGGCGCCGGCGGAGGGAAGTTCAGAAGTGCTCGTCGGTTTTAGGCCAGCGGGAGACGATCCAGAGTTCCGACAAGCCATTGTAGATAAGGGCGATTCCGATTACCTGTATGAAAGCCATTGCAAGCAGGAACGGGGCTGCCAGCATGAATATGCCCAGAGCCATCTTGACGAAAGTCAGAACAAGAGACGACTTCCACCGCGGATTCCCGTAATTGCGGAGCATAAGCGCCTTCTGCAAATCGAGGATGCTTGAAAAGAGGATAAGCAGGCCTACCATAAAGGGAAGAACCGTTATCACCGTTTCGGGGCTTATCAGCATATAGACACCTACACCGGCGGCGACAAGGCCGACGACAAGGTCCAAATTGAACATGAAGTAAACTTTCTTGTCAGTAAAAAAGCTTACAATGCGGAATGCGGCAAAAATCAGGATCAGGACGCCGAGTGAATAACAGACGATTTTGCCTGCGATATCCGGCCAGATGATCAGCACGATACCCAGCAGGATAAAAAGAATTGAGACCAGAACAACTCCCAGAACCGAGTTCAGAGTCTTTTTCATATGCTCACTTCCTTCGGGCGGTATTCTTATTTGTATGTCTATTATATCACGCGCACGTTATCCTTTACGCAAAATTTGTTCGGCGCAAAGAATGCCGTCGACGGCTGCGGATATAATCCCGCCCGCATACCCCGCACCCTCGCCGCAGGGGTAGAGCCCTTTTACGCCGACAGCTTCAAGCGTTTCCTCCCTGAGCATCCGCACCGGGGAAGTACTTCTTGTCTCGGCACCGGTAAGAAGTGCATCGGGATATAAATATCCGGGCATCCACGCGCCCATTTCATCAAGCGCCCGGCGGAGGGCGTCTGCGATTTCCCCCGGCAGGTAGGATTCAGCCGCGGCAAATTCCGTACCGGGCCGGTAGGTCGGCAGGACATTTCCAAAGGCGGCCGTATTCCGACCGGCCATAAAGTCCTCCAGGCGCTGTACAGGAGCCCTGTAGCCGCAGCCCCCGGCTGCAAAGGCTGCTTCTTCAATTCGACGCTGAAACTCGATACCGGCCAGCGCATCATCACTCCCGATGTCTTTTTGATTTACGGTTACGAGGATCGCCGCATTGGCATTTGGCCCGTCCCGTTTCCAGCTGCTCATCCCGTTGGTGACAAGACGGTCTTCCTCTGATGCGGCCGCCACGACACTGCCTCCCGGGCACATGCAGAAAGTATAGACACCCCTTCCGTCCGGAAGATGAACGACCATCTTGTAGGAAGCCGCTCCGAGCCGCGGATCTCCGGCGAAACTGCCGTAATGGATCCGGTCGATCAGGGACTGCGGGTGCTCGATACGGACGCCTACGGCAAAAGGCTTCTGCTCCAGCAGGATTCCCTCCGCATGCAGGCAGGAGAAAGTATCGCGTGCGCTGTGGCCGACAGCCAGTATAACGTGTTCCGCCTCGCGTTCGGAATAGACGCCGTCCGCTTCAAAACCTACGCCCGCTGTCCGGCCGTCCTTCCGGATGATTTTCGTTACGGTCGTCCGGAAATGTACTTCGCCCCCGAACCGGATTATTTTTGCAACAATATTGTTTACTGCCCCATGCAGCCGGTCCGTACCGATATGCGGCATTTTGTCATAAAGGATTTCCGGCGGCGCGCCGGCTTCGACAAACTCATGAAGTATTTTCAGTTTCCGGGCGTCTTTTTTCCCGATTTTAAGTTTGCCGTCGGAAAAGGTTCCGGCCCCGCCGGCCCCGAACTGCACGTTATTCCCCGTATCAAGGACGCCCGTCGTCCAGAACCGCATGACGCTTTCGCTGCGGCTGTCGGCGTCCGCACCGCGTTCGAGGAGAACCGGCCTTTCGCCTGCCTCCGCCAGAATCAGCGCGGCAAACATGCCGGCCGGGCCGCAGCCGACAACAATGGGACGCAGCCCCCTGCTTTTCCCCGAAGGAATGGAATACTTTACATCTTCCGTAAGTGTAATTTTTTTATCTTTACGGCCCCAGACGATCTCCTGTTCGCTGCCGGAGACAAGGAGTTCGACAGACATGTCGAACTGTATGTCCGACATGTCGGAGGTATCCGGAGCACGCGAAACAACGGTGATTTCCTGTATCCTGCCGGCCTCAATGCCAAGGCGGGCAGCGGCCATATCCAGCAGCGTCCCCGTACTGTATGTAAGGGGTACGCGCAGGCCCGAGATGCGTATCATGACTTCTGCCCCGGCTTCCCGAGCAGGTCCAAAAGCTCCGACGGATGCGAAATAATACGGTCAGCGCCTTCCTTCTCCAGGAATTCCCTCCCGCGGAATCCCCATGTGACGCATATGCAGGGAAGGCCCGCGTTATGGGCGGTCTTAATATCGACCTCGGAATCGCCTACATAGACGGCTTCCTTCGCGGTGCTGCCCAGTTTCCGGAGTACAAGGTTCACGCAGTCCGGCGCCGGCTTCCGATGCACGGACTCCGATTCGCCCGCAGCAATCCCGATATAGCCGTCAAAATACCTTCGGTTCAGTTCTTTGACCGCCGCGTCAAATTTGTTGGATACAATGGCAGTCCTGCAGCCTTCTTTGCGGAGGGCTTCGAGCAGATCCATAATTCCGTCATACGGACAAGTCTTGTTTTGCATATTTTTCGAATAATAATTTTTGAAAACGGCAAGGCAATTTCCAAATTCCGGATTATTCTTCCCTTCCGGTATGGAAAGCTCCATCAGTTTGCTGACGCCGTTCCCGACAAAGCACCGCACTTCCTCGATGCTCCTTTCCGGATAACCGTATTGCCGCAGTGCAAAATTCACGGCATCCGCCAGATCACCAAGGGTGTTCAGCAGCGTGCCGTCAAGATCAAAAATAACGGTGTTTATTTCAGACATGTATGTTCTCCCATTTGCTTGTGCCAAATCCTTACATTCCGCTGCGTCCCGGGCAGGAATCCGCCTGTGCGGTTCAGCCCTTCCGCGTGTACGGGTAATATTTTACATCATCTTCAAGAAAATGTCCTTTTGCCAGATCATCTGCCAGAAATGCGAAAAAGGCCGTCGATTTGATCTGCTGCTGCTGATAGGAATCCTTAAGAAACAGCATCTTCCCGAGAAGCTTCTGGTGGATTTTGCAGTGCTGCCTGTAATCCGGGTACTTGATTTCAAAGAGAAGCTGTTCCTCGAAGGCATGATGTTCCGCCAACAGGCCGATAAACTCTTCGAGCTTCTGCATGCAGGCCTCAAACGATGCCTGTTCCTGGGACAGACTGATCATATCATTGCCCGACTCGAGGAGGGCCCGGTGCTGCAGGTCGAGATCAAGGCTGCCGCTGTCCCATTCCTTTTTCCACTCATGCAGAGGCGGCATTATCATATCCGCAGGGGAATTTGTTTGGGCATCAGCGCCGGCAATACAGTTGCGTCCCCTCTGCCCGGCAAGAAAAAGGGCGGCATCGGCGCGTTTATACCAGGTCTCGAGGGATTCGTCCGGGAGCCGTTCGGCTATGCCGAAACTTGCGGAGACTTTACCTGTCGCCGCGCGAATGTTCCCGGCCATCATTTTCCGCATTTTGTCCGCCGCCGCCGTTGCGCCGATCAGCGTCGTCTGCGGGAGAAGTATGACGAATTCGTCCATGCCGAGATGGGCCGCCACGTCGGATTTTCGGATCGTGCGGCTGATAATCTGCGCACTCTGGGCAAGGATGATGTCACCGACCGGGTGTCCCCATGTGTCATTCATTGTTTTCAGATGTTCGATCTCCATGATAATCATCGATATTTTTGATTCGTACAGATCGGCCCTTTCGATTTCGGCAGCCGCCGACAGCATAAAAAATTCCCTGTTATACAGCCCGGTCACTGCATCGGCCCGGACAAGGGGATCTTTCCTGTCCCTCCGGGGCTTCTTCACGGCTTCATTGCCGGGTATCTCCTTCGCGGATGCGTAGATGCGGTCTCCGACCAGACAGAAGTTCCATGCAAGCTGCCGGAAGGCGCCTTGTTTGCAGTGGAACTGGTTCACAACCCCGAATATGCATTTCTTCTCCTTCAGGTTTTTCATATTCTCCATGCCTGCCGGAACGTCATCGATATTCAGGAAGGTCAGGTAGCTCAGTCCTTCAATATCTTCTTTCCCGTATCCGAGGACTCTCGAAAATTCTTCATTCAGCTGCGTGAATTTCCAGTCCGCATCCATTTCACAGAGTACATCCGACGCTACCCGAAGGAAGCCCCTGACATCCTGGTCAAGAAGATATTCCTGCGTCGCATCTTCATAAACACTGCCGTAAAACAGACCGCCGACCGGAAATGTTTTCACGCGGAACCAGGCATTCCGGGCTGTGACTCCGCCTGTCCCCCCGGTTCTCCGGTGAAGGACCGCAGATGCATAATCTCGCTGCCGGCTGATTTCAAAGCCGCGTTCCCCGGAAAAGACTTCGGAAAATCTTCTGCCGGCAGCCGAAGCAGCCGGGATTTCGAACATTTTTTCAAATGCCGGGTTCACTTCCGCAATGACGCAGTCATTCAGTTCGCCGAAATCATTCCGGTCAGCCGTCTGGATCGAATATGCAGCCGGTGATTTTTCATAAAAATTCTTTGCAGCTTTCTCTTCCATCTTTTCCTCCGGATTGCTTATTTGCGCGTATAACTGTAAAACTTGCTGTCCTCTTCCTGCAGGTGACCGATAATCAGATCGTTTATGATGAACGAGAAAAATCCCGGGGATTTAATCCGCGTATCCCGGAAAGAATCCCTCAGATAAGCGACTTTTTCAATCAGTACGGTATGTATCCGGACATGTGCCCGATAATCCGGGTAATCGATCTGTTCGAGGATACGCTGTTCGTCGGAGAAATGCTTCCCCGCATGCAGGATAATTGCGTCGAGCTGCTTCATGATCACATCAAACGGAGCATCCGCATATGCCATATCCAATATCTCATTGCCCAGCGTGATCAGGCTCAGGTGCTCACCGTCGATCAGTTCACTGCCGCTGTTCCATGCATTCTGCCATACCTGGTGCCGAACCGGTTCCGGCTGCAGATGCGTGTATTCCACACTGACAATCTGGTTCCTGCCCCTGTGTTTGGCGGCATATACACCCTCATCGGCCCGGCGGTACCAGCTTTCAAAGGGCTCGGAAGGGGCCCTTTCAGCAACGCCTATACTTGCGGTCACCACGCCTGCCGTCCGATGAAACGTACCGTTCATCTTTTCTCTGATTTTTTCTGCGGCTGCCTCCGCTTCGGCGCGGTTTGTCTGCGGCAGTACCACCGCAAACTCTTCCCCGCCAAGACGTGCCGCCATATCGGATTTCCGTATCATGCCCTTCAGGAGCAGAGCAGTCTGCGCTAGCACTTCGTCGCCTGTCTGATGGCCCCATGTATCATTTACATTTTTAAAATTGTCGAGATCAAGGCTGATCATCGAAACCGGCTCATGCATACGTTCCGATTTTTCCATTTCCTCCGCGATCCGCCGGTCAAAATAGTGTCTGTTATAGAGGCCTGTCAGTTTGTCATAATAGGCAAGCTCGCGGAGCTCTTCTTCTGCCTCAATGCTCTTTGCCGTGTCTTTTGCGGATGCGAATATGAATTTCCCGGCCGAAATGAAACGCCATTCCAGAAATCTGTATGAACCGTCTCTGCAGCGGCAGCGGCATGTGCAGCCGGACATTTCCTGTCCGTTCCTGATGCTGTCCGTCACACTTCGGATATCTGCCGGATCCTCTTCACAGACAAGGGAAAAGATACCGGTGCCTTCCTGCTCATCCGTGTCATAGCCCGTTACGCCTGCAAACTGTCTGTTAGCCTGAAGAATGCGGCCTTCTTTATCCGTTATGCAGAGCATATCGGGGACCATTTCCATAAGAATCCGGATTTCTGCATCCCGGATATACTCCCCTGACACGTCTGCAGCGATACAGCCGATATGGTCTCCGTCCAGCGGAAATCCGCTGATGCGAAGCCACTTATCAAGCCTGGAATTCCGGATATCCTTTGCAGATGATTCCAAACCGGCGGCAGTCCGCAGAAAAGACTCCTTCAGGACAGAGACATTTTCCCAGTCTTCCCCCAGCAGTTCAAAAAAATCCTTCTCTGCAAAGCCGGCTGCCGGCATGCCGAAAGCAGCGGCAAACGCCGCATTTGCTTTATCAAACGAAAAGCTGCCGGAGTCATTGCCGGAGCCGATGTTCACCCTGAGATATGCAAGCGGCGCCGATGTATTCCGGAACAACACATCTTCGAAAAATTTGTCCATAATGTTTCCTCAAAAAGACGCAATATTCTTTTTCCTCTATTATAAAGCAAGAAGGATCAAAATCCTGCATGGAAATATTATGGGGTTGATTCGCAGCCTCTGCTTTCAGTCAAACAGCGGCGTGCTGAAATACCGCTCCGCCGTATCCGGCAGGACCGTGACAACAGTCCTCCCTTTGCCGAGCTTCCGGGCAAGCTGCAGTGCCGCCGCAACATTCGTTCCGCTTGATATTCCGCACATGAGGCCCTCTTTGCGGGCCAGATCCTTCGCGGTGCTGATAGCTTCTTCATCCGTTACAACATAAACATATTCAAATATTTTCGTGTTCAGGTTATCCGGAATCAGACCGTCCCCGATTCCCATCTGCAGATGAGAACCGATATTTCCGCCGGACAGGATCGCTGCATTTTCAGGCTCGACGGCCCATATATGAATAGCCGGATTCAGCGCCTTCAGTACCTCGCCGATTCCCGAAAGGGTCCCCCCTGTGCCGATTCCCGCGCAAAAGCCATGAATGGGACCGGCCGTCTGTTCAAGGATCTCGAGCCCCGTATGATACTTATGAGCCTCCGGGTTGGCAGGATTCGAAAACTGCTCAGGCACAAAGACATGGGGATCTTCCTCCGCCATCTTCAGCGCCGTATCCAGGCACTTCCTGATGCAGATGCCTATATCCCCCTCATCGTGAATGATGATCACTTCCGCACCGTAATGTTCCACGAGCTTTCTTCTTTCGCTGCTGACGCAGTCAGGCATGATAATAATGGTCCGATATCCCTTAACTGCGCATACCAGCGCAAGTCCGATTCCCTGGTTGCCGCTTGTCGGTTCGACAATAATCGAATCCGGTCCGAGTACGCCGGCTTTCTCTGCGGCTTCGATCATATTGAGCGCCGTCCTGGTTTTGATGGATCCGCCTACATTAAGACCCTCATACTTGACAAGGACCTGCGCGTCGTCCGGACCTGTCATCTTCTGCAGACGTATCATCGGTGTATGGCCGACAGCTTCCAAAACAGTATTGTAAATCATGTTCCCTCCACGGTTCGTATTCTTCTTAATATCCTATATCGGAGAAATAATTATAGCAATGACTGCGGCGGATTCTTTGGCTTCCGGATTGCTTCCGCTTCTTCTTTCCGCCGCAGGTCGACGAAGAGAAACGCAGCGGCCAGCACGATCATCAGAAATGTCATCGTAACCATATAGGACACGGCCGCGCCCGAAAGCCCTTTGTGAATGACCAGATACGTACTCATAAACGCCGCCAGTACGGCGACGCCGATGTGAGACAGCAGAAGTATCTTCTTTTCCCGGACAATGACAAGCAGGTTCGAAAAGACCGTCGCGATGCACAGGATGCCGGAGCCGACGCCTGCAATCATGAATTCCGTCCTGTACATGAGGAGAGGTACCTTATAGACGATTTCGAAAACCCGTATCCCGATGACGTACATGATTCCCAGGTATGCCGCACTGAACAGCATAATCGCCCCCGTCAGCTTTGCAATCTGCTTTGTAAACGCACTGTGTCTGTCCGAAAAATACATTTCGGCGAGACGCGGGAGGATCGGGTTGAGCACCAGCAGGAAGACCACCGAGATCATGGATGCCGGCAGGACAATAATGGAATAAACCGTCTGAATCTCCGGGGTACCGCAATAGTCAATCGCATACCGCGGAGCATTGATGAGGTAGGCATAAATCAGGGAGATCAGAAACAGCGGAAAGCACGACCGCAGCAGACCCCGGACCTCGCGGCCGAACATCACTTTGTGCGCAGGGCATATCATGCGGAAATTACGGACGTCGTACAGGACCAAAACCAGGATGTTCACCATCACGAGAAGAGAGCAGGCGAGCATAAGATTCCTCGTCAGATAGACCGCGGAAGTAAAGGCTGCTATGCAGAGGACGGCACGGAGCAGTAAGGATTTGCCGGCCAGGTCAAGCCGCCCGTTCATCTGAAGCGTACCGTGCATGACATCGGCGAGGACCTCCGGCACCCTCCACAGCCCGAGCAGCAGTACAATTCCGAAATACGAAGGCGAATCGGCCTTGCTCAGCGAATACAGAAGTACGGCAGCAGTCATCATGGCAGCGGAAACAATCCTGGCATTCAGATATACGGAATCCGAATGGTCCCTGCTGATATCCGTAATCTGATAGCTCCGCACATTGAAAAGTCCGATATTCGAAAGAAGCACCCCGGTCATGAATGCAAGCGAAAAAAATCCCGCGTCCCGGATACCCAGTACGCGTGACACAATCATAAGGAACAGCGGGGAATAAAAAGCATTCAGCCCGGCTCCGAACGTATTCCAGATAAAATTTCTTCTGCTGCTTTTCGTAATCATCATTTCATGCCGCCTGCAGATACATATTCCGATGTGAAAGGTATTATAGCACGTTTGCTTTTGCATCGACATGACCCTGTTCTCTTCCGGAAATACGGCATTGCGGCGCCCCCATTCCGTCTCCCTGCAGATATGCAAATTATGCTGCGCAGACAGCAGAAAAGTCTATACAGAAAAATACCTTTCCTTCAGCACCTTCTGCGGGCGATGCCCGCAGAATAAGAGACGAAGGGAAGGTATTCGGTGCCCTCTGAAAAGGGCAAAAAAGGGCTCCAGCGAACCTTTTCGAATTTACCCGTCTTTATTCGGATGCCCTATTAATGCGAATTTTTTGTCTCTTTCCTGAACCTTCATTTTTGATTTGCCGGTATGAATCTTACGATCTTTCCCTGCTGTCAATTATGCTGATTCATTCATTTGACTTGCGACTTGGTTACATTTTTTAGATGTTCCGTCAATCGCTTCCGCTTTCCCCACCACAGATGAGGCGGCTTTCCTGTTTCAGATTGGTTTTCTCTAGTAATCTCTGGAGCTTGATTCGATTTTAACAAGCTTTTCTTCTCTTGTCAAGCATTTGTGCACATATTTATAAAAATAATTTTGGATTTTTTGTGCATTCTGCACTAATATCAAACAATGCGAAAAATCGCGGCTGAATCGTTTCACAATGGGCTATTCCGCACATTTTCTATTGCGGCAGATTATTTTTACAGGAAATGATATGATACTCCTGAATAAACAAGGCGTAAGAGCCCGTTTATTCCTGCGATTCGAAAAGAGGTTTTTGTATGAATGATGAACTGACAAAGCATATCGGGGATGACCGGTTTGCAAAGCACGTCGGCATCTCGCTCATAAAAGTCGAGCCCGGCTATGCCCTTGCAAAAATGGAGATAAAGGACTTCCACATGAACGGCGTGAATCGGGTCCAGGGCGGCGCTATTTTCACTCTGGCCGATTACACGTTTGCCGCAGCCGCGAATACGGAAGGAAATAAGACTCTTGGCATTAACACGAATATTTCCTACTTCAAATCACCGGGAGGAAAATACCTCACGGCGGAAGCACGGGAAGTCTCCACACAGACAAAAATATGCGGATATACCGTCGATGTTTTCGATGAAGACGGCGGACTTGTCGCACGTCTGAGCGGCATGGGCTACATAAAGAAGAGGGAACAGAAGCAATTTTCGCCGGACCACCCCGATATGCACGATACCGGCACCGAATGACCGGACCGCATGCTCTGCGCAGGGATCAGTCCTGCCGCAGGTATTTAGCCAGAAGCGTCCTGACCTGAGGATTATCACCCGCATATTCGATGATAACAGCTTCAAAGTCATCCGTTTCTGCCGTTTTATAAGTATATTCCGACACATAGTGCTGCAGGGCTGCATCGAACAGCTCCGTACCCATGGCCTCCCTCAGGCGGTAAAGAAAGATCTCGCCGCGGGTGTACACAGTACGTGTATATGCATAATTGTCTTCAAATTCGCTGTAGGACCTGTTGACATAATATTCGGATGCAGGAACCGGTATTGTCTCGGATTCGAGCGATTCTTCCAGGGAATCCACTTCCGCACGGATCTGATCCCCGTCGGAATACGTCTCCGCGTAAACCAGTTCGCTGTAGGATGCAAAGGATTCGTCGAGCCAGGCTTCCGTGTACTGGTTATCCCCCACCATCCCGTAAAACCACTGGTGCGCCGTCTCATGTGCAACGACGATCGACAGATAACCGTCCGGGCTGTAGTCGTCTTCGAGGGAGTTGCTGATCATAACGAGATTCGGATACTCCATTCCGCCCGCATCCAGATATGTCTCGACGATGTCGAGTTCCGGATACGGATATTCGCCGTACGTCTCATTAAACACGTCCACCGCTGTCATTCCCGCCGCAAGAGCTGTCTCGCCCCAGCCGGAATCATCAAACTGATAATAACAATTAACCGTTACGCCGTCCGCCCGGCCGCTTACCATGTCAAAGCCTTCGCCTGCAACAAGGGTAAAATCCCGCACCTGACCGGCGTTAATTTCCCAAACTGCCTGCCCGCCGACGGTCGATCTGACGGATGAAATGCCGGAGGATATTACAGTCATATCCTCCGGAAGGGTCAGAACGGCTCTATAATCGGAAACGGTGCTGAAGAAGCACTCGCCCCATGCAAAGTACTTCTCTGTAACCCATGCGCCGTCTTCATATACGGCAAGGACAGGGTAAAAATTGGCGATGTTGTATACGCCGTCCATATATCCGAACCGGGAAGCAAGCTGAGGGATGTATGTGACAAAAGAAAGCTCGATGATGCAGTATCTGCCGGGCAGAACAGGCGTCTGCAGGACAATGTGCACGACGGAAACGTCGTCTTCGCTTCTTGCGGTTTCGAGATTCTGTTTGTTTGTGAGGTCCTTCACGCCGCTGATTTGCGATATTGCGCCGCTCGTATCATAGCCGCTGTCACCGCCTTCAGTGAACAGACTCGGATAATCCCTGAAACACAGTTCCGTCCACGTATCGCCGCTGTCATTCACGACGGTTACCGTTTCCTTCCCGCCGATCGTATTGGCTGAGGTATCAAGCGTAAGATCCATCACATATTGATTTCTGTCCGGTATCTCCTCCGGCGTTGGTTCCGGCGCTGCAGACGGCTCGGTCTTTTTTGCAGAGGACGCTGACGACGAACGATCCGATGTAACGGAGGGTACGGACGGAGCGGAGGTTTCCTCCTGTAAGGGATTTGCCCCGGCGCAGGAAGCAAGTAAAAACAGCGTACAAATGAGCACAATGCAGCACAGGGAAACCTTTTTCGGTCTCCGGCGCACCATCTTCAAAATCCATCGGCTAATCATCGTCATTCCTGTGTCTGAATTTCCGGCGTGTCAGGGAAAGACCTCCGAATCCGCTGATGATAGCCATATAAAATCCAAAATCATACCACCATCCCGAATTTACCGTCTCATAGATGCGGATGCTCCCTTTGAAAATGCCGACAATAAGGGTTACGGGTGCAATCCAGCCGTGCCATATTCCGGAAAGGAATCCTGCCGGGTTCGATGCGGTATATGAGCCGTCACCCGGTACGCAGCCGGTCAGTATAAAGGCCAGCGCGGCAAAAAGCAATACCGCGGGCAGCCATTTTCTCTTCATTCTGCACCTCCATTTCCGGGTCTCTGTACCCGGGAGACGGTGTTCCGGCTGTATGCCGTCAGGAAAACCGTCTGTAAAAGTTATTATTTATATATGTAAATTGTAGCTTACTTACGTAAGTGTTGTAAAGTGTCCGTAAGGTGCCGCCCCTGCATCTGCAGTAATACGGCCCGCCTGCGAAAAACGCAGCAGATAACCGTCCGGATCCTGTACCAGGAACTCCGTTTCCGCAACTGTCTCTCCGCCGCATTCGTACCGGCTCTCAAAAACATCCCTGAATAATAAGATGCCAAGATCCTTAAGGCGCTGAGCCAGGGCCGCTGCATTGTCCGTGCTTATCTGCAGATTGATGCCCCTTCCAAACGGATGCCGAAGCTCGGCAGTATCCCAATTGCCGTTCATTTCTTCCAACATAATCTGTGCGTTTCCGTAGGAAAGAAACGCGAATTTATCTTCGGGCCGCTCATATTCCAGCCTGAATCCCAGCATTTGTATGTAAAATTTTTCGGAAGAAGCAAGATCCGTAACCGACAGTTCGGGTATAAGTCCGTTGAATTTCATTCCGGCCTCCTGTTTTTAATTATAATATACCAAAAACAGCAGGCGCTGCCGTGCAAAGATTACAGGCAGGCAAAAGCCTTTCTCTTCATAGAAACAGGGAACCTTTGATACTGCCCAACCGGAATCAGGCCTGCAGCAGATCTGCGGATTTCCGTTCCGGCTGCTGCCACGCCTTCCCTAATACCTGCTCGACGAAAATCCTCGCGATGGCGGGGTCAAACTGCGTCCCTGAGAATTCCGCTATTTCCGCGGCAGCCTGGTCATTATCGAGAGCCTCCCTGTAAGGCTTTGCAGTGGTCATTGCATCATAGGCATCCGCAATACCGATAATCCTCGCAGGGATTGAAATTTCTTCGCCTTTCAGGGCACGCGGATATCCGGTCCCGTCCCATTTTTCCTGATGCTGAAGCACATATACGGCGATCTTTGCATACTCGTCAACGGAGCTCAGTATGCGGTATCCGATTTCCGGATGCTTCATAATTTCATGCCAGTCGCTTGCATCAAGAGACGAAGGTTTTTCCATGATTGCCGAATCAATGCCGATATTGCCGATATCGTGCAGCAGTCCCGCCGTACGTAAATCCTTGATGTCATCACGGTCCATTTGCAGCCGGCCTGCAAGGGCCTCGCAAAGCGCGGAGACACGCTGAGAATGCGAAATCTCCTTTTTGTTTTTTTCATACAGGGAATGCAGGATGAGATCGACGGTCTTTCTTTTTACCTTTGTGCTTTCTGTGAGCTTGTCCCTGTACATGGCGTCTTCCGCCCTTTTAAAGACTTCATGCATGGAATCCGCAGCATCTTTCTTGACCGCAAGTCCGATCGATATCGACATAATGACGCGGTCAGGTCTTTCTTCCGCAACCATGTCCAGAATTCTTGCAATCATCATCCCGGCCTGATTTTCATCGGTTTTCGGAAGCAGAAGGACGAATTCATCCCCTCCTACCCTTGCAATAATATCGTCGGATCGACATTCACGGCTTAATATGCAGGCGATCCGTTTGAGAAGGATATCGCCTTCCATGTGTCCGAAAGCGTCGTTTGTCAGCTTAAGTCCATTGACATCGGCCATAACAAGCGCGATCGGATAATTACGTCTGGTATCAAGCCTCCGAAGTTCCTCTTCGTAAAATCTGCGGTTGTAGAGCCCGGTAAGCTGGTCATGGTAGCTTAAGTATTCAATTTCCCGTTCTTTTCTTTCCTGGTCGGAATAATCCCGGAAAACAATTACCGCACCGCCAGGATCCCCCTCCTTGTAAAGAATCGGTGAGATGCTGATTTCAACCGGCCGCTCGATGCCGTCTCTGGAGGTCATGAGACCCCGGTTTCTTTGTTCGGTTCTCCGCTCCCCGCGAAGGGCAGCTTCAACCATTTCGGCCGTATTTTCTTTGGAAAACGGATTCAGAACCTGGAATATATCAATAAGGGGAACATTTTCCGCGTCCGCAAGCGTCCATCCCGTCAGAATTTCCGCCGATGTATTCATGAATTTAATTTTTCCCGCTTTGTCAGTGGAAATGACGCCGTCAGCAACGGATGCCAGGGTGGTCTCGAAAAACACCTTCTTCTGCAGAATGTAGGAATGCAGGCGGCTGCGGTCCGTGACATCTATGGCGGCGCTCATTGCAATGCGGCGTCCGTCCGGCAGCTGACCGATGCAGCAGGAATAGAAATCACATATCCGCTCACGCCCATCTTTCAAAATCACGGGAAAATTCTGTTCATGCTGTATCCCCGAGGTATCGAAGGCCGACCGGATGAAGGCATCGGCGTCCTTTTCCCTGCCTTTCAGGGTCCTTTTCGCATACTCCGCAGTCGTGGATAGATTCTCGACTGCGTATCCGCTGACCTCGCTCCAGATTTTGCTTGTGCAAAGAACTTCCCCATCGTCTGCATACAGCATAAGCGCAAGGGGCGCCTCCCGGATCCAGATATACGACAAACCCGTACCTATATGAATAATGTTATCATCACTGATCATAATTTTATCCCCGTTGATTCGGATATGCCGGGATTATTCCCGACATCTGCGCAATCATCATTCTGCTGCTCTTGAACCTTGCATGTATGAATCATGTATAATCGTGCAAGCGCCAATGGAAACGAATCGGAGAGTTCCTTCTGAATCGGTGAACACGTGCCGGCGGAATGCCGGCGCCTATATTGTCAATTTATTTTAACTCTTTTCGGGGCAATTGGGAAGTTTGTTTGCATAAAGCTGCCGTGTGCCGGAGTTCCGTTTTCTTCACCCGGCGTGTATCACGGCGTATTTCACGGCGCATTTTCAGAGAAAGACTTGTTTTCCGGCATTTTTCATATTACAACAGAAGACGCCGGGCAAAGCAGAGACAGCAGAGGAGCCATATGATTAAAAGGGAAATACACGAATTTGACCTTCGGAAAATAGCGGAGAGCGGCCAATGCTTCCGCATGAACCTTCTGTCCTCCGGAGCATACTGCATTACGGCTTTTGACAGATACCTCGAAATAACGGACATGGGAAATGATACATTTGCGTTTTCCTGCTCGGATACGGATTTCCGGAACATATGGATGGATTATTTTGATCTTTCTTCCGATTACGGCACAATAGAAAGCCGGATCCCCGCGGACGATCTTTTTCTGCGCAGAGCCGTCGAATACGGCCGGGGGATGCGCATTCTCAGACAGGACCCATGGGAAGTCACGGCAAGCTTTATCATTTCGCAGCGAAAAAGCATCCCTGCGATCAAATCAGCCGTCGAAGGCCTCTGTACAAGGTATGGTGCACAGAAAGAACAAGACGGCAAAAAGTACTTCTGCTTCCCTTCGGCAGAAACGCTGTCGAAACTGATCTGTGACGACCTTCATGCCTGCGCCCTCGGTTACCGCGACAAATATATCCTGTCAGCCGCCAAAAGCGTCGCAGGCGGGGAGGTACGCTTTCCGGATCTCCGGGATGCCGGCGAAGAATCCGCAAAAGCTGTGCTGAAAAGCATGTACGGCGTAGGCGTGAAAGTGGCGGACTGCATCCTTCTGTTCGGCCTGCACTACATAAATGCCTTTCCGGTTGACACATGGATCCGCCGGATTATCGATGCGGAATACAGCGGCAGATTCCCGGCCGACCGGTATGACGGCTGCCTCGGGATCATCCAGCAATACATGTTCTATTACGGCAGGAGCCGGGAATACAGAAGCGCGGCCCCTCTGAATCCGCAGCCGGCCGACCCTTCGGCCATGTAACGGAAATTCAATCCGAAGGCGCATCGTCGTCAGATACGGCCGACCGCTTCAGGCGGCCCTTTTTGAGCATGAAGAATCCGATCGTGGAAATGACAAGTGCGCTTGCCGCATCTACAATGATGTCCTTCATCGTATCCGTAAGCGCGGCGTGACCGACAAGCATCGTTCCGTCCGCCAGTTCGAATTTCTGCATATTAAGCGACAGCAGCCCGTCAAACGAGAATTCATATATTTCCCAGACGGCGCCGGCAGACAAAGCAAAGCAAAATGCAAACATCGCTACGAAGAACGGGCTCAGCCGAATATTCACCGATTCCGAATCATTCAATACGCTGACCAGGGAAAAGCCCATCGCGCCGAGCATTGCCGCGCTGAATGCATGCAGGATCGTATCCCAGAAAGGAATCAGGTAATAGAAATTTCGGACCTCTCCAAGATAGATGGCGCAGTACAGAAAAACGTAGAACATGATGTGCATGTAGTTGGGTATATCGATAGACCACTTCCGCTCTACAGCAGCGGGAATAAACAGGACAACAAGACCCAGGATGCACTGCAGGAGCATAAGCGTGTAATCGCTTTTCACACCCCCGCCCTTGCCTGCCGGATCAATCGCACCAGACGGAGACAGGGCAATTCGAATAATTATATAAACAATCGAAGCAAGCAGCGTCACCAGTACGAAGATACCGATGTCTCTTTCCCAGTGTATTTTCCGCATTCCGTGTTCTTTCTTCATCATGCTTCTTCCCCCGCAGGATACTTTTAAATAGGCATACTGTCCATATTAGCACTCTTTCCGGAAGAAATCATTTTGGGCCTTTACCGGAAAAAGGAGATGTTGTTCCTTGACTTCCGGATAGAATAAACCTAAAATTGTTAATCAGTTAACAATTAACCGGTTTATCTTTTGCGGAATCCGGAAAGGAAGTAATTATATGAACAGCACATATCACCGCATTGCGGGTCTGATCAATCATCTGCACATCCTGCACCGCATCTACATTCAGCGTGCGGCATTAAGCAACGGGTTGTTCCTCGGCCAGCTGCCTATCCTCGAATATATTATCGAACACAGCCAGTGTACGCAGGCGGAAGTTGCCGAATCGCTCCAGGTTTCTCCTCCGTCAATTGCAACATCGATCAAACGCATGCAGAAGGCCGGCCTTCTCAGCAAAGTAAGAAGTGAAAAAGACTGCAGAACCAACCGGATCACCGTTACGGAAAAAGGACTGCAGACCGCGGAAAGAAGCAGGGCAGCCTTCGACGCCGTTGACGCAGGTATGTTTGCCGGATTCAGTGCGGAAGAATGTGATGTCTTCCAGGGATTCCTCAACCGGCAGATTGCTAACTTAGACACAGGCGAATTTAAAAACAAGACATTTTTTGCCATGCTCGACGCGGCAAAAGCCGAGACGGAATTAATAAATAAAGGAGAATCCAAACATGCTTGAACACTTTTTGCCGTTTACGCGCAAATATAAAAAAGTGACTCTGGCAGCGCCGGTCCTGATGATTACGGAAGCCGTCATCGAAGTTCGCATTCCATTCCTGATGGCCAAAATTGTCGATATCGGGATTCCGGACAAGGATCTGCATTATGTCCTCCGGACAGGCGGCCTGATGCTTCTTATGGCTTTCGTCTCCCTGCTATGCGGAGCCGTTGCATCAAGGCTCACTTCCATAGCAAGCATGGGATTCGGCAGTGAAATCCGCCGCGGCCTGTTCGAAAAAATCCAGAGTTTTTCTTTCCTGAACACGGATAAATTCAGCACGCCGTCACTCGTCATGCGAATGACAACCGATGTAAGCAACGTACAGATGGCATTTATGATGATCATCCGGATCTTTGTGCGCGCACCAGTCATGCTGGTATGCGCAACCTATATGGCATTCCAGATAAACCACAGCCTTGTCACCGTTTTCCTGGCCGCAATCCCTTTCCTGGCCGTCATGCTGGCAATTATCGCATTGACTGCATTCCCGAATTTCAAGGTCATGTTCAAAAAGTATGACGCCCTGAATGCTTCGGTACAGGAAGATCTCGTTGCGGTCCGAGTCGTAAAAGCCTATGTCCGCTCCGCTTACGAAAAGATAAAATTCAAAAATGCGAATGATGACCTGATGAAATCCGCCGTCAAGGCAGAGCGGATCGTGCAGTTCAATAATCCGGTCATGCAGCTTACGATGTACGGATGCATCGTAGCCATTATGTGGTTCGGAGGAAACATGGTAATCAACGGCACCATGCAGACCGGCGAACTCATCAGTTTCATCAGTTATGTCACGGCAATTCTTATGCAGCTCATGATGCTTTCCATGGTATTTGTCCTGATTGTCATCTCAAAAGAATCTGCAAGCCGTATTTCCGAGGTCCTCGATGAAAAAATTGACATCACGGATACGGATGCTTCCGGGGACCTCGAAGTGACGGACGGATCCATCGTATTTGACGACGTATCCTTCTCCTACACGCCGGATTCCGAAGAAAAAGTCCTTGAGCATATCAGCCTCGAAATCAAATCCGGGGAGACGATTGGAATTATCGGCAGTACAGGCTCCGCGAAAAGCACGCTTGTCCAGCTCATTCCAAGGCTTTATGATGTCGCCGGGGGCAGAATTCTGGTCGGCGGCCATAATGTAAGAAGCTACAGAATCGAAACGCTGCGGAATGCGGTCAGTATGGTACTCCAGAATAACGTGCTTTTTTCCGGCACTATAAAGGACAACCTGAAGTGGGGCAGCGGGGATGCCTCGGATGAGCAGATCATCGATGCCTGCAAGGCGGCCCAGGCGCATGATTTTATCATGGCCTTCCCCGACGGGTATGAAACCGATCTCGGACAGGGCGGTGTAAACGTCTCCGGCGGTCAGAAGCAGCGCCTTTGCATCGCACGCGCCCTGCTGAAGAATCCGAAAATCCTGATTCTTGACGACAGCACCAGCGCCGTCGATACGGCAACGGATTCGAAGATCCGCAGTGCCCTGAAAGAAAAGCGGCACGACGTCACGACGATTATCATCGCCCAGCGAATTACTTCCGTCAGCGAGGCCGACAGGATCATTGTCATGGACAACGGCAGGATTAACGGGTTCGGCACGCACGGACAATTACTGAAGAGCAACAAAATTTACCGGGAAGTATATGAGTCACAGCAGAGAGGAGTTGATCAGGAATGCCGGGAAGAAATATGAGTTCCGCAAAACCAAAGAGCATCAGAAGGACACTCCTGCGGTTTGCACAATACATTACCCACCAGAAGGGACGTTTCGCCCTGGTTCTTCTGTTTGTACTGATCAGTTCCGGAGCCGGTATAGCCGGCACCTATTTCATCAAGCCGCTCCTGAACGATTATATCGTCCCGCTGATCGGAACACATCCCGGGGCAGCGGATCTGATGCCTCTCGTCAGAATGATCGGTCTTGTCATCCTGATCTATGTGTTCGGCGTCATCGCATCGGTCTGTTATTCCCAGCTGATGGTAAAAATTTCCAACGGAGTCCTGAATTCCGTGCGCCGCGACCTTTTCAACAAAATGCAGGATCTCCCGATCCGCTATTTTGACACACACACGCACGGGGAGCTCATGAGCCGCTATACCAGCGATGTCGACACACTGCGCGAAGCCATATCAACCGGCATAACCTCCCTTATTTCCTCGTCGCTCACCGTAGTCGGCACATTCATCATGATGCTTGTATTAAGTCCCTTGCTGACACTCCTGATTATCGGCATGCTGTTTGTCATGTCTTTCGTCATCAAAAAAATGGGCGGAAATTCAGCCCGGTATTTCGGGAAACAGCAGAAGGCCATCGGAGCCGCCAACGGATACATCGAAGAAATGATTGAAGGCCAGAAAGTCGTCCAGGTCTTCTGCCATGAAAAAGAGGTAAAATCGGAGTTCGGCGTGCTGAATGAGGAACTCCGCCATGCGGCAACCAAGGCTAATTTTTACGCCAATGTCATCATGCCGATCATGGGCAACCTCGGATATATTAACTATGCACTCACAGCCGTAGGCGGGGCGGTCCTGGTTATAAACGGGCAGATGAGCATCGGTTCCGTCGGATCCTTCCTGCAGTATACAAGAACTTTTTCGCAGCCGATTACGCAGATCTCCCAGCAGTTCAATGCAATCCTGGCAGCCCTTGCCGGTGCCGAGCGCATCTTTGAAGTCATTGACGAAGAACCGGAAAAAGACGAAGGTTATGTAACCCTCGTAAATGCCGTAAAAGACGCCGAAGGGAATCTTGCGGAGACACCCGGACACACCGGGCTCTGGGCCTGGAAGCATCCGCACCGGGACGGGACCCTGACGTATACGCAGCTGAACGGAGACGTCCAGTTTGAAAACGTGACCTTCCGTTATGACCGGAAGAAGAACGTGCTGCGCGATGTTTCCCTGTATGCCAAACCGGGCCAGAAAATTGCCTTTGTCGGCTCAACCGGCGCGGGCAAAACGACGATCACCAACCTGATCAACCGGTTCTACGAAATTCAGGAAGGTAAAATCCGTTACGACGGCATCAACATCGGTAAAATCAAAAAAGACGACCTGCGCCGCTCCCTTGGTATGGTTCTTCAGGATACGCACCTCTTTACGGGCACGGTCATGGAGAACATCCGCTACGGAAAACTCGATGCCACGGATGAAGAAGTCATGGCCGCGGCCAGGCTTGCCAACGCCGATTATTTCATCCGCCACCTGCCGGGAGGTTATCATACGATGCTGAATTCCGACGGTGCAAACCTGAGCCAGGGCCAGCGCCAGCTTCTCGCCATCGCAAGGGCCGCCGTTGCCGATCCGCCGGTCCTGATCCTCGATGAGGCGACAAGTTCCATTGATACCCGTACCGAGTCCCTCATCGAAAAAGGCATGGATAAGCTGATGGAAGGGCGAACCGTATTTGTCATCGCGCACCGCCTCTCCACCGTCCGCAATTCAAACGCCATCATGGTTCTCGAAAACGGCGAGATCATCGAGCGAGGCAGCCATGACGACCTTATTGAGCAGCACGGGAAATACTACCAGCTCTACACAGGTCAGTTCGAATTGTCCTGATGCAAAAATGCGCGGAGGTGAATCCATGAAGATGATTCCTGCCAAAACCATACTCTCCCCCTGCAAAAACGGGGCAGAATGGTTCGGCGTGAACTTCAATATGAATCTCTATAAGGGCTGCTGCCACGGATGCATTTACTGCGACAGCCGAAGCGCCTGTTACCGTGTCGCTGATTTCGACACGGTCCGTGCCAAATCCGGAGCCCTCGAAATCCTTGAAAAGGAACTTCGCACAAGACGCAAAACGGGCATCATCGGGTCCGGTGCAATGAGCGATTTTTACAACCCTTTTGAAGAAGGCTGCGAACTTACCCGCGGTGCACTTACAATTATCGCAAAATACGGTTTCGGCATCGTCATAGAAACCAAATCCGATCTGGTCCTGCGGGATATGGACATCCTGTCCGAAATAAAAAAACATGCCCCCGCCTATGTCAATTTTACGGTTACGACCGCCGACGACGACCTCTGCCTCAGAATTGAGAAGCATGTTTGTCCGGCCGGCAGCCGTTTTCATGCCATGAAGCGGCTGTATGAAGAGGCCGGCATCGAGGGCGGCGTCCTGATGATGCCGATCCTGCCGTTCATAAATGATACGCCCGATAACATTCTTGCCGTCATCGAGAAGGCACACGACGCACATGCAAAATACATATACCCTGCATTCGGCGTAACTCTGCGGCAAAACCAGCGCGAATATTTTTATGACAGGCTTGATGAAGAATTCCCCGGGTTAAAGGAAAAGTACCTCCGGTATTTCGGGGATGCCTATTCGTGCAGTTCGCCGCGAAGTAAAGAGCTGTCGAACCTGTTCCGGAAGGAATGCGAAAAACGCGGAATGCTTTTCCGCATGGAGGACATTTCCCGGTATATCCGCAGGAACTATGACAGGGAACAGCTCCGGCTTTTCTGATCACACTGCGGCGCCTTCACTGCCCGGCGGCCGGACGAAGACGCTTTTTGAGCTGCCGGCTCCGCAATACGATGAAAAGGATCAGCAGAAGCTGCAGTACGGCTGCAAGGATCTGCAGCGGGATAATTTCATAATATCCTCCGATACAGGCAAAAAGAATGTTGGATGCGTGGCTCACGGTAAATACAAGATAGACCGGCAGGTCATCTTTTACCGTCAGTTTTCTCAGCATCCGCCCCTTCCAGAACACCAGAAGCAGCACGCCCGCGAAAACAAGATAAAATACCATGAGATACCACTCTGACATACTGCCCTTTTTCATGAACGGTTCAAGCCACAGGAGGAAATTGGACAGCGGCGTGACGAGGATTCCCAATGCGGCCAGCATGGAAAGCGCCGGGTATAAATATCCGACGGCACGGTTATATCCGGTCTTCCGGTACCACCATCGTCCGAGCAGCAGGAATGCCGCCGCATATCCGCACAGCAGCACCCAGCCGGAGAAATTATATACGGGAACAGCAAACAGGTTAACGGCACCCTTCTCAAAATACCAGGTCCACCGGCCGGTCGTCTGTTCCTGCGCCGCAAAGACCTGCCGTACCGCAAGCGGGTCGAGCGAGAGGTCCGCGAGCATCCCGAATACGCCGACAAGAAAGGGCTTGCACCATGTCCGGATGTCCATGGCGCTCATAATGCGCAGGGAGGAATAAACAACAAGGTATTCAAGGATCGGGACCGACAGGGGAACCTGAAAGAGCATAAGTACCGAACGGCCGTATCCGTACCACCCCTGAAGCACGGCAAAATTCTCGAATACGGCGGCGTTCAGGAAGACAAAGCAGACAAACTCCAGAAATATCTGGCCGGGATGCGCTTCCTTCCTGATGATAAACAGAATCGTGACAACCGCAAGGATGATCACGGTCACATCCTGTGCCACCCATACGGGAACAATTGTAAACATTCCCATTTCCCCGGCCTCCTTCTTTCTCTTCAAAGCAAAGCCCTCGATTATGCGGATGCATACTCACATTATAGTCTGTTTTATCCGGCAGATAATATGGATTTCACTTTATCCATGCTCAGGACGGCGGCAAAACGATGATTCCAAATCTTCTCCGTATAAAAATCCGACAGCTGCTTCGCAGATATCCCGGAATTGTCGAATGTTGACGTAGTATCTTCGGGGATGACAACATCATAGCCATATTCAAAGGCGGCCTTCAATGTCGCATCAATACAATATTCCGTCTGCAGACCGACGAGGATGATACGAGATGTGTTTTGGGCGTCGAGGAATTCTTTCAGACCGGTATTCCGGAAAGCGCTGTTAAAGCGCTTGTCAAATATTTTCTCCCCTTCCAGCGGGGCCGCAGCGCCGTGAATCTGCCATCCATCCGAGCCGTATGCAAGTTCGTCGTCCCTGCCGCCGTCATGGCGGACAAATACAACTTCGATCCCATGGTCCCTGCAGTATGCAAGCAGTTCCCCAATGTTGGCCAGAACTTTTTCTTCGTTGTATGGATGACGGTTAATCAGGGCAGTCTGGACATCCACAGCAAGCAGGACTGTACGATTCATGTATTCCCTCCCTGGTCATGAAAGCAGCTGCTTCCATTTTATCTGAAATCCGCGCAAATCTTCCTTAGCACAATAACCTGTTTCAAACCTCTGCACCGGCGTTTTCGGCCGGCCTGCCTTTAAAGAGATCCTGCAGGAAGCAGAGGCGCCCGATAAAAAATCTTGAAATGGACCCTACGCACAAAGCGGCGGCTGCGGTTCCCTCCCGGAGGCCGGACACTCTTCCAAGAAAAACAAGGGACAGTACGAGGGACACGGCAACCAGGGTAATATCGAAGAATGTCTTGGTCACGCCAAATTCCGTATTGAATCTCTGGCTGATTGCCTTCACGGCGCCTTCCCCGGCAAGGATAACCACATTCGCCTGTACCTCGAGGGAAATCCCCAGGCCGAGGCAAACGCAGCCTGCGAGCAGGCAGATAACCTGCATCCAGTAGACCGTCGGATTAAGAAACCGGAAAAATGACATGAACGCGTCTATCAGAAAACTGAAAAGAATGGTAACCGGTATCTGCAGGTACTGTGATTTTGCAAAATCCTTTTTCAGCAGAATAGCCTGCCCGGCGATGAGAATCATGTTGATAATAAACGTAAACCCACCCAGGGACAGCGGGAAAATGAGGCTCAATACGTATGGAAGACTCGAAATAGGCGATGTGCCCAATCCTGCCTTAGTAATCAGCACGATTGCCAGGGAGTTGAATAGCAGCCCGGTTATGAAACATGCATATCTTTTTGTCAGTTCTGTTTTTGTCATTGTAATCATGCTAACTAATTTACATGGCAATCCGCCCTTTGTCAAAGCGCCTGTTTCCGTCTGCTTATTCCATCATTATTATTTTTACCGGATGATATTCCTTTTTCTTTTGAAATGTTTACAATGCAGACACATATATTCCGCAGATTTACGTAAATATACGTGCTTTGATCATGTAAAATACAAGAGTTGGTTTTTCATATAGATTATTTTTGGTGTGCGGGTGATTTCGGTCAGCCGCACATTCTCATTTATGAGATATAATCAATATACAATTTTACATGCGGCCCGTGCCGGGCAGAGAAACAGGAGTTGAAGAGATGCCGCTTACGATTTATCAGATGCTGTGGATATTTGTCCTGTATGCCGTCCTGGGCTGGTGCACCGAGGTGGTTTTTGTTGCCTCAAATACCGGGAAATTTGTAAACCGCGGTTTTCTGAACGGGCCTGTCTGTCCGATTTACGGCTTCGGCGTATTGCTTGTTGTCCTCTGCCTGACTCCCCTGCGCGACAATGCAGCCGTCCTGTTTTTGGGTTCTTTAATCCTCACGTCACTGATAGAATTTGCCGCCGGCTTTATCCTTGAGAAGTTTTTTGATGATAAATGGTGGGATTACTCCGGTCAGCCGTTCAATATAAAAGGATATGTCTGCCTGAAATTTTCCCTTGCATGGGGCGTCGCCTGTGTCGTCGTCATGAATACAATCCAGCCGCTGATCATGCACCTGATTGCCTGGTTCCCCTACACGGCCGGCCGGATAATCCTTGCCGCATGCCTGTTCACGTTTGCCGCGGATACCGGAATCACGGTTGCGGGCACCATCCACATGAAAAAGCGCCTGCGCGTCATGGACGAACTGGGTGCGCAGCTCAAAGCCCTTTCCGACCGGCTTGGCGCGCCGCTGGCCGACGGCGCGCTTGAAGTCAGAGAGAAGCTTGACGAGAGCCGTCAGGGTCTCGGCGGATTAAAGGACAAGTTTGATTCCGGCCTGCAGGAACTAGAAGAAAGCAGGGAAAAGCTCCTCGATCTGGCGAAGCAGCGCCGCCTCGTCCAGTACCGCCTGCTTAAGTCATTTCCCCGCCTTCAGGAAGGCCGGTACAGGGAGAATATCAGCCGTATCATGCAGTATAGGGAAAACAGAAATAAATAAATTTTGACAGAGTTTCCAATTATTCATACAATTGTCTGGTACAGTATCCGGCAAACGGCCGGTCCGATGAAGAAACGGATACAAGCTCCTGAAAGAGGAAGTAAAGATGCCGCACGAAAAAAACCGTCAGCTCAGCCTTCTCGTCATAGGAATCGCAGCCTCACTGATTGCCATAACAGGTGATGCCGTACTTGGTTACAATATTCATTCGTTTGGAGACGTTGCAGGATACGGCATCGTACGTGACGGGTACAGCTCGATTCCGCTGTGGTGTCCCGTCGTATCGATGATCTGTGCCATGGCCGCCTTCTCCGGCTACCTTCCGGCTCTCTGGAAAGTGAAAAGCGACCTTGCCGTGACGCATCCGAAAGCAGCGGAAGTCCTGTGGTGGTCATCCCTGGCGGATGCTTTGGGCTGGCCGCTCCTGCATGCGGCCTTCTGTTGGCCGATTTACAACTACCGGATCCTCTGTGATACAGTCGGTGCCGAAACGGCGAAAGAAATCACGGTCAGATTCGGTCAGGCGGTCTTCCCGTACGCAGTATTTTATACCTCGCTGGCTTTGATTCCGTTCACGCTGCTTTTTGTGATCATCGTACCCGGAAAATCCATATATCCGCGGATAACCGCTTTTTTTACGCCTCTTCTTCCGGGCGCCTGCATATATTTTCTGTTCTATCATCTGCTTCCGATGAACAGCATCACCTATGCCGCGGCACTCGGGATTATGAATGAATGCATGCTCATCATGTTCACAGCTTTTCTGGCGTCTCAGCTTCGGAGCGCCGGAAAGCAGTCCGCCAAACAGCGCGTGTGACATACGGACAGGATCAGGCGGATTTCAGGGAGAGCGCAAGGATACGGGATATGTCTGCAATCCAGCCGCTGATGATGCGGGTATTTTCCTCGAGCTTTTGTCTGTTCTTCTCATAGCCGTTCAGCAGTTTCAGCTGACGCTCCCAGTATTTCCTGAGAAGCACCAGGAAATCGCCGGCTTCCGTTAAGGACCGGAAGCTTGAGGAATGCACGGCGGTATTGATCTGCCGCAGTTTGTCCTGCACCTGCCCGGCCGGCATCCCCATGGATTTCTTCAGATCCCGCAGAACCCACTGCCGCTCAAATACGTTCATATTCTGCCATCCGCGGTACTGTTCTTCATAAGTGTCCAGGATCTTCTGCATATATTCCTTTATTTCCGCGGCAGCATTCACGCCCGGCGCCAGCTCCGGCCTTTCCGAGAGCGCGTCCGGTTCAGAGAGCCCAAAGTCCATCAGCACCTGTATGGAACCGATTTCCTGGCCGCGGTATAAGGCGGCATGCAGCACCGACAAGGCAAATCCGGTCCCCGCACTTTCGGCATCCAGAATATGCTGCCTGTTCATATCGTAGAATTCGTCCAGGCTCATGCCCATCCGGGCCGCTACGCTGACAATGGCGTCCATTGCCGTCTTCGTCTTTACCAGGCCGGGCCCGATTGTGAACGCATGGACATGCGTATCCTCAATTTCCATGGCGAGCGTGTTCGCCAGCTCAACCTGCGAAGTTTTAAACACCTCGTACGCCCCCATATCCGGCGAAGCGCCGGAAGACGACACAAAGACAAGCGCGCCGCTGTCACGCTTTTTCATTTCAGGGAGGAATGCCTGTGTCAGCAGCAGGGGGGCCCTGAGATTAACGGCATAGCTTTTATCCCAGAAGGCGATGTCCACTTCATCTACGGCGCCGATTTTTGCAGCCGCGGCGTTGTTGAACACAACATCCGGGCAACCGTATTTCCTTCGGATATATTCCGTCATTTCCCGTATCTGTGCCGTATCCGTCAGGTCGATCCGGTAGTATTCTGCCGAACCGCCGCTCTCCGTAATCTGCTTTTCGATAGCAGACCCGCTTATGGGGTCAATCTCCGCTGCAATCACGTGTGCGCCCATATAGGCAAATGCTTTTGCCGCTTCCGTTCCGATACCGCCTCCGGCACCTGTCAGGAGGATGGTTTTTCCGAACAGGGAATTTCTCAGGGATTTGTTTTTTTCAATCAGCATACTTAGGCTCCTCGGCATAACAATCATATCTCATTGATTATGCCATTCCCGTGCACGGATAACAACTTCGTCTATCCGTTTCCGGCGGGTTTCCGGGCGTCTGGCTGCCTCAATCCAGTAGACAGCCTGCATCTGCGCGCTGTTTGGCCAGCAGCTGAAATGACGCAGAATTGCCGGATCCGACGCCAGTGCGGCAGTCAGGGTTTCTGCCCGCTGCCGGTTGATTTTTGACCAGAGACCTGCCGGGCGTCTGGGTGTGAAATGCAGGATATAGCTGTCCGCATCACGGCTCCGCATTCTTCCGTCAATCCACCCGAAGCGGATCGCTTCGATTACAGCTTCACTGAGTGTTACTCCGCCGCCCTGTGAGCCGGCCTTTCTGATCTGCAGCCAGATCCCTTCTTTTTGGTCATGATGACCCGCAAGCCAGATGTGCCATGCATGCAGGTCACTGCAGACAAGGAAAGGTTCAGAAATTTTGTCAGTCGTCATGCAACCCTCCGGGTGCAGGTTCTTTACACCCGTTCTTCACGCAGCAGCGCATATACACATTCGTCATACCATTCGCCGCCGGTTTCGTAACTTTGTATAAAATGGGCTTCCTTCCTGAAACCGAGTTTCTCGAGAAGTCCGACAGACCTTGTGTTGCGCGGGTCCACGCAGGCCGTTATCCGGTGTATTTCCAGACTGCCGAACAGATAACCTGTGAGAGCTTTCACGGCTTCTGCGGCATACCCCCTGCCCTGCCTGTCCGGTGACAGCGAATAACCTATTTCAGCCTGTCGGCCGTCCTTCAGGAAGTGAATCCCCATATCGCCGATCATCGGTCCTTCTGCAAGACAGACGGCAAGCTGCAGCCAGGAATCCGGATTATCAGGCGAACCATCGGAATTATTCCGGATAAATAGAGCGGCATCCTTTATATCCGCGGGCCTCCAGCTCTGATATTTGTATACTTCGGGCAGAGAGCGGTAACGGAACAGGTCTTCACAGTCCTCCGTCACGAATTTCCGGATGAGAAGCCGATCCGTACGGATGGGTGCAAACTCTTTCATATTCTGCTCCTTTCCCCGAACGGGAATGCGGCAGGAAGTGCAGCGCAGACCCAAGTATGTGCCAGGAAGCGCAAATCCTGCGGCTGTCCGGGAATCTGTCATCAAACTTTCTGATGTTTCTTAAGGAAAGCTTCGGCCTTCCCGGCTACGCTTTTCCTCGAACTGTTTCTCTGCTGCCGTGCAAATTCGATGATCTTCTCTTTGTTGGCCGACAAATCATAATACCTGTCAAAACAGGCAAGCAGGTGACCGCACATAATTCTTCCGCACTCGGGGGAAGGCTCTCCCTTATACAGATAAACATTTTCAGCCGAGCGGAGAAGGCGTGCCGTGATGTCATCTTCGTATCCGGGATTCTGCAGAATAATCTTCCAGGCATTGCCGGCCGCGGTCGCCGCCGTAATCATAGAATCGGAATTAAGCAGCGAAAAATACCTGTCATATATTCCGGCAAACCTGCGGTCCGTGTCGGCGGATATCAGGTTAGACAGCGTGATTGCGGCACCCCATCTGATGAAGTTGTTGGGACTGTCTATCAGCCGGGCAAAGTCATCAAAATACGGGTATATGAGGGATGGATCCGCTTCGCTGATCAGGCGGACAATCCGGCTGCAGCTGAATTTCAGCGTACCCCTGTCCGTCTTCATGATTTCGATCATCAAAGGAACCATCTGCGGGTTGGTGCGGATCGTTTCCGCATAGGCATCGGGGTCAGGGTTTTTTCCGAGGCCGGAAAGCCAGTCAGCAAGTTCCTCTTTCGAAATAATCATCCTCTGCACCCCTTTTCAGACGCAGCCCGGCGGCTGCGCAGTACAGGTTTTCCTATTCCAATTATAAGCTGTCTGCCTTTAATAAAGAAGAGGGCGGTCTGAAGTGCACCCCAAATGTTGGACAACAAAAGTTCAACATTTGGGGTGCACTTCAGTCTCCCGTCCTCTCCTTAAAATTCCTGTGTTTCTCAGCTGAAACTCTTCAGCTTGCCGTGTCCTTCTTCAAATATGGATATTTGATTTTTCCCGCGCCTTTTTGAGACATACATGGCTGCATCTGCAAGTTCCAGCAGTTCTTCCGGCGTCATACCATGTTTCCATGAAGCAACGCCGATACTGAGTGTCGCCCTGCCGTCCATGAATCCATATTCCGTCTTTTCAAACTCACTCCTGAGATTTTCCGAAAATGCATATGCTCCGGCTGCACTGCCGTTTGTAAAGATAATGGCGAACTCCTCTCCGCCGAACCTGCCGGGATACTGGCCATCCCCGCAGCACTTTTTCAAAAGACCGGCCAGGCTCAGGATCACTTCATCGCCTTTCAGATGACCATATGTGTCATTGATTTCCTTGAAATTATCGAGATCCAGAAAGGCAAGCGCAAGCGGCTGCTCCGTAATCTCCGACAGTTCCGCAAGATGCGCGAGTGTGTTGACGAAAGCAGTATGCCCGCAAAGACCCGTTTTCTGATCCAGATTGAGCTGCTCCCGCATTTCAATCTGCCTCCGGTATCCCTGCTGAATAATGCCGTCCTTCTCGTTTTGGTTTTTTCTCAGAATACTGCAGATCAAACCGGTAACGGCAAGGATGCCATACGCGATAATTGACTCCGGCCAGAAGTAGACGTCCGTCCCGTCCGAGAATAGAGAAAATCTCCGGTACAGCAAAACAACCGCTAACAAAACAGCACAAAGGATTCCCACGGACCAGCTCATCTTTTTATCATTAAACATAATGGTCGTCAGGATCGGGAAGCAGAAAATGCACAGCGTTTCAGCAAAAACGTAATGCGTGCCGGCAGTCACCGCGCAGATCAAAGCAAGCTGCACCGAAGGCACATAGTTGATCATCTTCGAGTCCGGCGGCAGTATTTTCAGCACCAGAAGACCGGTCACTATGATCAGCGCGTCGGAAAGCGTCGGGATAACAAGGAAAAAAAGCATGTATACCCGGGTTGACTGAAGAATCAGATCTTCATCTTTCAAAACAAAATACATGACAGCTTCCGCTGCAAGCACTAATACGGCCATCACATAATTTGTCCGCAGAAGCATTTTTCTCCACTTTTCGAAAGTGTGCTGAAAATCTGCCATATTCATGTCCTCAAGCACCAAAAAAAGCGCCCTTATCCGCTCAAGCTGATAAGGGCGCAAAAATAAACAAATACCTTTGCAGCTGGCTGCCGTCAAAACAGGCCCTATAGCTTTGCGCCGCATTCTTTCGAATGTTTTGCCGATATACTTACCGTATAATCGAATTATTGCCGTATTTTATCACATAAAAGAAGACGCCGCAATCTCGCTGCTCTTTTATACCGTTTTCAGGATCAGGTCATCGACATTCACACGGTTCTCAATCATACCGTTATCATACATGAATTGTTCCGTTTTCTTCATGTTCGCAATGTCGGTATCCGTGATTTCCATGCCGAAGTCGTACATCGGATACATTTCCTCCACTGCCGCGGCATCGAGCTCCGTCTCCTTCGCGCAGATTGCGATCATATCGTCATAGTTGTCATCCGTCCAGCTGAGTATGGATTTCTGGATTTCGAGAAATTTCTTAACAAGTTCCGGATTTTCGTCATAAAATTTCTGACTGGTCGCGACAACAACCGTCGAATTGATCAGTCCTTCGCCGGTCGTAACCACATTCCAGCCGTCCTTCTCGCAGCTGTATGCCGTAGGTCCGGCAAGGAGGGCTGCGTCTACGCTGCCGCCTTCTAAGGCAGCCATGGAACTCGGAATATCCATGCTGATGAAGTTCACGTCGGCGAGCGTCATTCCGCCCGTTTTTAAGTATGCGACCAGAAGCGCATTCAGGGTTGTGCCCTTCGGACCCGCAATCGTTTTTCCTTTCAGGTCGGCCGGGGAAGAGATACTGCCGTCTTTGGAAAACAGCATAAAAGGTTTAGCGGAACGGCTGTATATGCTGATAATTTTGATATCCGCGCCGTTTGATGCGGAAAGGATGACGGATGTATCCCCGACGGCAAACAGGAACTGGATATCACCCGAGGCAAGTGCGGCTGTCTGATCCGGGCCGGCTGTCAGTTCCGAGTATGCAACCGGCAGTCCGTATGCGGAAAAGCCTTCGGAGAACATTCCCTTGGACTTATCAACCATCGAAGGCACATTCAAAGGTGATTTCACATATGTCATCGTAATTTTATCCACGGTAAATTTGCTTTCTGCCTTACTCTTGCTGCAGCCTGCGGGAATCATTGCCAGAAGCGATGCGCAAAGGACAATTGCGGTCAGTTTTTTCCATTTCTTCATTTCCAGTCTCTCCTTCAGTTCTTCATAATATTCATAATGTCTTTTTTTATTTCCAGAAAGGGCTGCGAAAGTGCATCCCTTTCATAGGGAACAGATGATAAGTCATACTCTTTCCGGACTTTCCCGTCCTCAAAGATTACGATTTTCTGTCCGAGAAGCAGTGCTTCGTCAATGTTATGCGTAACGAAGACAATACCCTTTTTGCTTGCCGTATGTATTCGCAGCAGTTCTTTCTGCATTGTCTCCCTCGTAAAGAAGTCGAGGGCCGCAAACGGCTCGTCCATGAGAATAAATGACGGATCGTATGCCAAAGCCCTTGCCAGCGCCGCACGCTGCTGCATGCCCCCGGAAAGCTGGTTCGGATACGCATTTTCAAAACCGGTCAGACCGACCATGGCTGTCAGGTCTTTGATGTACGCGGGATCCAGCGTTTTCCTGTCCAGTCCGAATGTGATGTTCTTCCGGCATGTAAGCCACGGCATCAGTCTGGCCTCCTGAAACATGATGCCGATTTTCTCTGCCCCCTGCATCGTGATCGTTCCGCTGTCGGCCGGTTCGAGCCCGCCGGCAATCCGCAGGAACGTGGTTTTACCGCATCCGCTTCTGCCGAGGATCACCGTAATATCGTCCGAATCAAGCGTAAAGCTAAGACCATTCAGCACTTCAAGGTGTTTGTCCGCCAGCAGATAATTTTTGGTCAGATTATCGACTTTAACTCCAGCCATTCACTGCGCCCCCGTGTGATAATTTCCGGATCAGAAAAGAGAAAGCCCTGTCACAGCAAAGGCCTACGATTCCAATGACAAAAATGCCGACCAGTACTTTGTCGGACCGTGACATCTCCTGCGCATCTATGATCAGGTATCCGAGTCCGCTCGCCGCTGCGATCATTTCCGCGCCGACAATGGCGCGCCAGCTGTATCCAAGGCCGATGCGCATGCCGATAAGGATGTTCGGTACGGCGTTCGGCAGCATGATCCGGAAAAATTTCTTCGACGCCCCGAATCCCAGCGAGTCTCCGACCTCCAGGAGCCGTGTGTCGCAGGAGGAAAGCCCGCTCTGCGTGTTCAGGAAAATCGGGAAAAAGGAAGTCAGAACAATCATGATGACCTTTGATGTTTCCCCGATGCCGAACCAGAGAATCAGAAGCGGTATCAGCCCCATCGGCGGAACATTCCGCAAAAACTCCACAATGTGGCTGTAATAAGGAGAAAGATGCGGATGCAGGCTCGACAGGATGCCAAGCAGAAATGCAAGGATAAAGGCGATCGCAAACCCTGTCATCACTCTTCGGAGGCTGATCAGGATATTATCAAGCAGCTCACCGGATCCGGCCATAACAAGAAAGGACTGCCAGACCTTTTGCGGGGCAGGCAAGACATAGGCGCTCCAGATATGAAGCGAACATACGATATGCCAGATAATTAAAATGGCAGCCACTACCGATGCAGCCTTCAAAAAATTCTTCATGGTCAAAACACCCCCGGTTCCTGCACCTGTTCCGCCCGGGTTTCTTCGCCGCCCTGCAAAACACGTCCGAATCCCCTGACATACTGTTTCAGCAAGGCGAGGGAATCCTCGATTCTGTCTCCGGCGTAAATGCATCCGGAAACCGCGTAATGCGGCAGATCGATATATTCACCCCGGAAATCTGCCGGGAGAGCCCGCCTGAACAGCGGGTCCCCGGCAACCGCGCCAAAACGGCGTTCCGAAATGAGCCGCGGCAGGTCATCTTCTTCCCGAAGCGCAGCATCCATATCCTGCTTCCATTCCGCATCGAGCATAAACCAGCTTGCCGCGGTGACCGGGCACGCGGGGTTCTCTGCCAGCAGGCATTTCCGGAGAGCATTCGCCGCAGCCTGCTGATGGATAATGAGAAGACCTCCGTCCCCGCATCGTGAGGTGCCATGCGGTTCCGCTGCGGGAACGACTTCCGGCTGCATACCGGCAGAAGCGCCGTCCGCTCTGATTCCGGCTTCGGACGAGCCCGGGCCTTCCATTGCCGATTCAATTTTTTGACGAATCGCGGCTATGCTCTCTCTGCTGCCGGAGTCAAGCGGAAACCATGCCGCATACGGCGTGCCGAAACGCTCCCGAAGCCACCTTGCCGCCTTAAGCCCGGACGGCGAAACCACAAGATTGCAGCGTACGGATCCTGCTTTTTCTATTTCTTCAATTCCCGCGCCCATTCCGTAACAGGCAATGTTCCGGTAACCTGCGCCGTGCAGCATTTCCGTTATGCGGAGGCCGCTGTCAGGACCCGGCATATCAAGCGGTGTCGCGCCGATAACGCCGATTTCCGGGGACCCGATGCCGGCGGTGCCCGGCTGTGCATCCCCGCTTCTCCGTACGGCATCCGTGCTGAACGGCGCGTCTTTTTTGCCGTCTCCGGCATACGTGCAAAAAAGGCTCATATATGCTTTTTCCTGCCCTCTGTCATACAAATCCATGCCGTTCGTATCAAGGAACAGCGCCGGCACGTCAAATCGTCTGACGGCCGCATGTGCAAGCGCTTTAAAATCCGTACCCGTCACTGCGGGGGCGGGCGTACCGAGGCAGGCTATGAAAGCATAGTCTGCCTGCGACGCCGCATCAGCAATCTTGTCCAATAATATGTCGTCGCGTCCGAAAATCGTGTCAAGGTCGCGGAGCGCGGCACTGAACAGTGCGCTTTTGTTTTTGTAGAAGCGCGGTTCATCATACCCGCAGACAATGCCGCTGCAGCCGCCGGCGTCGCATATGACGGTAAGACCGCCCAGTTCGAACAAAACCGAGGATGCCCCCGAATAATCCGGTGCAAACGGAGCGATATATTTAAAAAGGCCCTTCATATAAACCTCCTACAGTACCAGATAGGATCCGTGCATCTGCGCAAGCGGACTCTCCGGGTGCGCGAAATCCTGTTCGATCTGTGAAAAAAGAGCTGTCAGACCGCGGTATCCGAATGTCTGCCGCTCCATGTTCCATGCCGTACAGACGGTTTTCTTCAGATAGCATCCGGCGTCGAGTCCGATTGCAGCATCCGCGTCCGCCGTCTCATAGTCAAAATTCAGCATCGACGGATTCACTCCGGAAAAGACACGGGTATCGGGGCTGATCATGCCGAGGCGCTCGATATAAGGTTTGTCTTCCTCCGAAATGACGTGCCTGAATATGATCGGGACCGGAAAACCGTACTGAATGAGTGCCAGGGACATCTCAAAAGGATTGCCGCTGACAGTCTCCCCGACCGCAAAACGCATGCCGGCGTGCCTCTGCTGAAAGCGCGCCAGCGCCTCCGCGGCCTCCGCATAATAGATCCCGTCGTCAAACTTAATGCCCAGCATTTCCCCCAATAGGCGGTACTGTTCCCTGATTCCTTCGAGCGCATAGAGCAGCCTGATCCGGCAGTACGGTGTATCGAGTCTGCGGCGCAGGTCTTCCGCGGCAAGCATTGCCTGCGGATTAATGACCAGATTCAGTTTGGACCGGCTCATTTCCAGATATTCTTCAAAAGTCCGACAGGCGGATATCTGGCCGATCCTGTCAATTCCTGCCTGCCGCAGCAGAACCGGAAGTTCGCTGTCATCGTCAAGCGGCACGAAGCCGCCGAGAAGATTGACTGTATTATCTTTTTTGTCCATCGGTTCGAGGCAGTGATACAGCGTCCGGTGGATCGTGACCATCGGAGGCCGTTTGCTTTCCCGGGTAATCGGCTGCATGTAAGCCGGAATGACCGGTATTTTACATTCCGACCGGGCCTGCCGGCAGACGCGTTCCAGATCCGTGCCCAGGAGTCCGTCGACGCAGGTAACACAGACAATGACCGCCTTCGGACGCGGATCGAATGCTTCGCATATCTCAGTGACTGCCTGCGATATTTTCTGCAGATGCTTTCCGGTGACAAGCTCACGCTCATTCATCTGCAGGTAGCATATGCGGTCTCCGAAACCAGTCTCAAGACCCGCAACGGTCGCATGCCTGCCGCAGCAGGCCGGCGAGACCATCAGCAGAACCGATTCCGGAATCAAAAGCGAGGTGCGCTTGATTCCGAACCCGGAATCACCGGGAGCATTGTAATGCAGATGACACCCCGGAATTGTCTCCGCATACAGGCTTTTCGACCGGCTTCCGGCCAGATCCCTTACAGTTGTAAATGCCGGTTCCCTGTTCATTGTCCGCCCCTCGCCTCATCCTGCATCAGCAGTTCCGCAAGTGCAAAATATTTGCGGCTCACCGGAAGATCCGGGTTGCCCTCAACGACCGTCATGCTGCTGTCCTCAAAGGACGTGATATGGCTGTCGCGCGGTATATCGCAGATGACCGGAAGTCCTGCACCGTCCGCAAAAGTCTTCACCCGCTCTTCCTCGTTGTCGACATTTCTTCTGTTCAGGATGATTCCCTTTACCCTGGCATAGCCGCGGTCAGCAAAATTATTGACAGCCGTATTGATATTATTTGCCGCAAAAAGCGACATCTTCTCCCCGGAAGTTACAATCAGCACTTCCTCCGCGTAGCCTTCGCGGATAGGCGCCGCAAATCCTCCGCAGACAACGTCGCCAAGCACGTCGTAGAGTACGACGTCCGGCTTGTATATTTCAAATATATTCAGTTCCTCGAGCAAATTGAAGGTTGCGATAATACCGCGCCCTGCGCAGCCGAGACCGGGGGTCGGCCCCCCTGTTTCGATACAGAGGACGCCGCCGAATCCGACGCTGACAATCTGTTCCGGCGCCGGATATTCGTCCTGTTCCCGCAGGCAGTTCATAACAGGCAAAGGTGTCCTGCCTCCCAAAAGGTTGATTGTAGAATCCGCTTTTGGATCGCATCCGATCTGCATTACCTTATACCCCAGGACGGCAAGCGCTGCGGAGAGGTTGCTTGTTGTTGTTGATTTACCGATACCGCCTTTGCCGTAGACTGCAATTTTTCTCATATCTGTCCCCCGTATGTCATCATGATCCTTGCTGTCCGGTCATTGGGCGCTTTTCGCGACCATAGATTTGACGGATGCGCCGCCGACTCTGCCGAGCTTTCCGGTCAGTGCATTAATATCATCCGTGCTTCCGTCAACGATAAGGGAGATGACGGATACACCGCGTTCCCTGTAAGGAATCCCTGTCCTTGCGACAATCATGCCGCTGTATTCATGAAGAATGGCATTCACACGTTCCACGCATGACAGGTCCTCAATTACGATTCCGATGATCCCGATTCTTTTTTCCATCCGTTTTTCCTCCTGAAATACAAAAAAACTCCCTTTTCGTGTTCATTGCGAAAAGGGAGCATAACGCCACAGTAAAGGAACGTATCATGCACACCTTCCCGCTCAGAAACACTTTACGGTCAGGAATAAATACTCATAATTACAAGTCAGTATATCACAAATCAGAAATAATTCACGTACGGCCTGCAGCCGTATTTATGTAAAATTCTTCAGGCCCGGTTCATTGCCTCCGCAAATGCATGGATTTTGTGATCCTGCATATTCGACCGGTTCGATGTTGCTTTGACGATCTTCTTCACAATCGTCCTGTCAAAAAAATTCATCCTGTCAAAATTAAATTCCCCGCCGAAATCCTCCATCGCCGCGGCAATCTTCTGCAGCTCGGGCGGGAAATTTGTATGCAGTTCCTTGTCGGCATCCTCTCCGTCTGCCATGCCGCATATGAACAGGCCGATTTTTTTACCGGTAAGCTGATTCATGTTCTTCGCACAGAACTCCGTTACTTCTTTGCGGATACGGCCGATATATACGGATCCTCCGATTATTACGCAGTCGTACCGGGAAAGATCGACACTTTTCACTTTGCGCAGATTGACCAGGTCGGCCGGTGCCTGCAGCTCACTTTTAAGCATTCCGGCGCATTTCTCCGTAAACCCGTACTTACCGGCATAGACAATAAGTGTATTCATTTTATTTTCCCTCCTGATTATTTACTGCGTCTTCAATCGACTTCAAATAGGCCTTCGAGGTAACCGTAGCTCCGGATACAATATCAACCCGGGTATCCTGCGATGCAATCACTTCATCAAATAGTTTGTCTGCAAGACCGTCCCGGACAAAGGCAACATCATCGGTAATGGCAATATCCGTGATTTTTCCGTCCTTTACGGTTACCTGCAGCTTATTGGACCATCTTCCGGAATTGTATGATCCGGGATATACGCCGTCTTTCGCATCCGCCAGATCCAGACCTGCCAGTTCGACACGGCTCCCGGATTCAAGTCCGCGGGTGATATAGAAGACTCCTCCGGCTGCCGCCAGCACAATAACAAGAATAATCGATCCGAGAATAATCAGCACCTTTTTCATTTAAACGTCTCCTTTATCCGATTCCGGCCGGATCTCCGCAAGACGGAGAACCGCAGCGCCGGAAAAAAGATCAATCAGCCGGTTTCTCCGGGCAGTCCCTATGTCTTTTTCCAAAATCAGCTTTATGATCAGCCCCAATGCAGATGCCGCAATAAGCTGTGCCGTAAGTTCGATCTCGCTTTCGTCCGGTGCTCTGTCCTTATTTATTTCCTGGATGCATTGGAATAATGCGCTAAGCATTGCTTTTTCTTTTGCAGCTCCGGCAAACATGGAAGCCGTATGGTGCAGATTCTGCGGAGACCTGTAGAGCTGTGCGGCTAAAAATTCATCCGGCATATCGAGTGCCGCATGTATGTAGTTCTTTGTCATCTCCTGCAGCCGTACCGCGGGATCTGTGTATCCTTTATCCGCCGATGCTATGGCTGCGGCTATTTTTTCGCAGCCGCTCTGCATCAGTGTGTTAATAATTTCATTCATATCTATAAAATAGTGGTAAATAATCGAAGGAGAATAGTCGATTTTACCCGCTATTTTCCGGACGGACAGCCTGCCAAATCCCTCCGCAGCCGCAATATCGGCTGCTGCTGCAAGGATAAGACCGCGCATCTCCTGCTTCTCCCGTTCCCGCCTGTTCTCGATAGACATTCCGCCGCCTCCCGCACGTTAGAACAACGTTCAGTAATTGAACACTGTTCTAGTATAAAGTATCACAACCGTACCGTTTGTCAACAGCGAAAAAACTCCCGGGAAAGCCGGAATCGGCCTGTCCCGGGAGGAAACAGCTGCATGGATATTCGATCTGCCGAGAGTTCGTCAGCCCTTTGACTCCGCCTCTACAAGATTCGATGCGCCGTACTTTTCACGAAGGCGCGGTTTTTCTATTTTGCCTGTCGGGTTGCGCGGTACCTTATCGAAAATAATTTTGCGCGGACGCTTATAGCGCGGCAGAGGATTGCAGAATGCTTCGATATCAGCCTCCGTGCAGGCAGCACCGGGCTTGAGCTCAATAACAGCTGCGGCGATTTCACCAAGACGGGGATCTGCAAGACCGATAACGGCGACATCCTTGACGGCATGATTTGTACGGAGAAAATCTTCAATCTGCACCGGGTACAGATTCTCGCCGCCGCTGATGATAACATCCTTCTTGCGGTCAACAAGATAAATAAAACCGTCCTCGTCCTCACGTGCCATATCCCCTGTGAAAAGCCAGCCGTCCTTCAGGACTTTCGCGGTCGCCTCGGGGTCGTTGTAATAGCACTTCATGACACCGGGTCCCCTGACTGCAAGCTCGCCTACATCGCCCGGCGGTACGGGTGTTCCTTCTTCATCTGTAATTTTTGCTTTCCAAAGGAAGCCCGGTTTGCCGATGGCACCGACTTTATGGATATTCTCTACGCCAAGATGGACGCACCCGGGCCCGATTGATTCACTCAGTCCGTAGTTTGTGTCATACTGCTGCCCCGGAAAATATTTCTGCCAGCGGCGGATCAGGCTCGGCGGAACCGGCTGCGCGCCGATATGCATCAGCCTCCACTGCGAAAGGTCATAGTCCGCAAGTTTTACGTCGCCTCTTTCAATCGCATCGAGGATATCCTGCGCCCACGGGACAAGAAGCCAGGCGATCGTTATTTTTTCCTCGGAGATTGTCCGGAGGATCCATTCCGGCTTGATTCCGCGGAGCAGCACCGCCTTGCTTCCCGAAAGGAGGCTGCCAAACCAGTGCATCTTGGCGCCGGTGTGATACAGCGGCGGAATACACAGGAAATTATCCCCGCGCGTCTGCCCGTGGTGGTTCTGTTCCGTCTCGCATGCCGACAGCAGGCTTCTGTGCGTATGAAGGATAGCCTTGGGAAACCCGGTTGTCCCCGACGAGAAATAAATGGCTGCGTCGTCATCCGGACTCAGTCTGATCTTCGGGTCCGCGGACGAGCAGTTGGCCGTAAGCCGGTCATAATTCTCGGCAAATGTCGGACGGTTCTCACCGGCGAACAGAAGCATCTTCACTTCGGGGATCTGGTCGTAGACTGCCTCAATACGCCCGATAAATTCAGGTCCGAAAACAAGCGCCGAAGTATCGGAGAGCTCAAGGCAGTATTTTATTTCATCAGCCGTATATCGGAAATTCATCGGCACCACGACAGCGCCGGTCTTCAGAATACCAAAATAGATCGGAAGCCACTCGAGGCAGTTCATCAGAAGAATCGCAACTTTATCGCCTTTCCCGATGCCCCTTTTTAAAAGAAGGTTGGCCATCCGGTTGGCTTTTTCATCAAAAACCTGCCAGGTCATTTCCCTGCGGTACTCCCCGGCCGGATTGTTTTCAATCAGGTCAAATTCTTTCCAGATAACATTGTGCTTATCCTGGAGATCCAGATTGATCTCAACGAGGCATATTTCCCCGCCGTATAATTCCGCATTACGCGTTAATAATTCTGTGATGCACATTTTCCCCATCCTTCCGTACTACAGACAAAAATGAAATTGACAAACCGAAAACCTTACTACAAAGATGATCCAAACACCAAATCATTATAGGATCAGAATTTATGGAAATCAACGCTTGCAGGATTTTTTCCGGTGTTTTCCCCGGCTTCCTGCCTCACGGGTATCTGCGCAAATGATTTTCTGCTTTTGAACCTGACAAGTGAGGTGACTATGCCTGCCGATATCAGTACCGCGCCTGCCATATAATTTGCCGTGATTTTTTCTCCGAGGAAGAGTATTCCCATGACAGCCGATGTCAGGGGCTGCAGCGGGAAGAACATGGAGCATGTTCCGGCATCAAGCATGGACAGGCTTTTGTTCCAGAGAGTATGCGCCAGAGCGGTGCATACGACTCCGAGATAAATGAGTGACAATACGCCGGGGACCGTAAACGTGCACGGATTATCGTGCAGTTCGGCAAGGGAAGCCGGCAGAGTAAACAGGATTGCAATAAGCATTCCGTAAAAGGCTGTCAGGACGGGGTCATAGTCCCCGGATATTTTGCGGATCAGGATCGATGCGGCAGACCAGAGAAGCACCGCGCCGATCAGAGCTGCGGCACCCGACGCACGCACGGACCCGCGGCCGCCTCCTAAGATCACATAAACGCCGGATATGGAGACAATAAGACTTGCCGCTTTCTGTACCGTCAGTTTCTCACGAAGGAATACCGCCGCCATAACAATCATCGCGACAGGATTCATCGAGCTGATCAGAGACGCCAGGGACGCATCCATCATTTTTGTCCCGATCAGCTGCAGGCCTATGGAAACGGTGTAGCCTAAAACCCCTATTCCAAGGAAATATTTAAAATGTCCCTTTTGTATTTGGGGAAATCCGATTTTCCTTACCGGAAAAAAGAGGGCTGCCGCCCCGATCAAATAGCGAAATAAGAGTACTGTGAACGGGGGGATCTCCGCCATTGCATACTTACTCACGGCATAGAGGCTGCCCCAGATAATAAAAACGACAATCAGGTATAAATAACCTGTTCTTTTCTTCACTCTTCCGTCTCTTCTTCCCGTCAAAATTATACCAACAGCAATATACGCCTTCCCGGGAAAAAGTGCACGGATATATCTGCCGAATTTCGGTCCTTCGGCTCGGCGGAAGTTCGAAGAAAGTTCGATTCCAAGGTTCGATTCTGCGGTCCGGCTCCGCGAAAAAGGATCGCGGCACAGGATCGGCAGCCGTCACTCTTTCAGGATTGCATCACAGAACGCGCTGATTTTTTCGCTTTTAATTTCTGCTTCATTTTTAACCGGTTCCAGGAATTCAGCAGTGCCTATCAGCGTATTTCCGGTGAGCTTCCCTTCTATCTTTGCAAAACACTTTTCTGCCCCGCCCCCGGAATGGCTTGCGAACAGAAATACCTTTTTGCCTGAAAACGGCTGTATGGCCAGGAAACTCAGGATCGGAGGGGTAACCGTGCCGGCCCACACAGGCGATCCGATAATGACCGTATCATATTTCGTAAAATCTATTCTCCTGTTTGTCAGCCTCGGTCTCTCACTGAACAGGGCACTTTTACCGCCCAGAAAATATTTCCCGAATCCCTTTTTCGGAACTTCTTTTTCCGGGACAAGACGAACCAGATCCGCGCCTGTCCTCCCCGCTATTGACCTTGCTGCCAAATCCGTGCTGCCTTCCAATGAGTAATAAACAATTATGGATGCCATTATTACCTCCCGGAGCGGTACGTCCGCCAAACGATTTTTATATGTTAATAATAAGAATAGCACCGCATCCCGCGGTCATTTCCTTTTTTCCGTAAATGCCGGAAATTTGCCTCATCTGCGTTACGGAAAATCGGACATCCGTCTGCTGCGGAACCGGAAGGCAGATCCGCGCCGCCATGCATCCGTGTCATGCAGTTCAGCGCACCGGCATCAGAATTTTTGTCAGATACTCACTCTCCGGGAATGCCGGCCCGTTGAAGTAATATTCGTACGCCGTACCCACGGGTCTCGAGCCGTGCGACTCTATCCAGGCACCCATTTCGTCATAGACCGGAGCCATTTCGCTGTACGGTCCCCTGTACATGCAGAAAACCGCTTTCCCTTCCGGAATGATGCCGGAGCGCATGTCATCCCTTGGAGGAAGCGCCCCGGATACGGGAAAACCGATTTCCACGTCAAGGTTCTGCATATCCGTATTATGGTAAGCCGTGAAGGGGACATCCGTCATAAACACACCCATTTCCTTCAGGTATGCGGAAATCTTCCGGTAGCTTTGCCCAATGACTGCCGGCAAATCTTCCGCCTTTGTTATGGTGCGGACAGAAAAAACAATCTGTTCCTTTTGTGTTACAAATACAAAATCCGTTATCCTCGGCATATGATTTTGCCTCCTGATCCTTATACCCTCCGCAGGCCCTTTTCGGTATGTGCCGGATCCGCGGGTACGGCCGCAAGCCCGGTCTGCAGATACCATTTCGCTTTGCATCTCCGAACAGCTTCTGTCTCTATTCTACTCCCCGCGCCCCGGAAATGTCCCTGTTTCCGTGCCCCGATTTCTCTATAAATTTCAGTATGCGCGGACGGTTATATCGCTGTGCAAGAATACAGGGCACATTGACCAGAAGCGCATAAATCAGCATGAAACCGATGACATAGGACGGTGTAAACAGGCCGAAAATGAGGAATGGAGGTATCGCAAACCAGTGCGTCATTTCAGCCCTGCAGGACTCCAGCAGATATTTTCTGAGATTCGCCTCCGAAAAATCGTCAAGCGATTTCTTTTTGTACGTGCCCGGCAGAATCGTCCCGCTGTCCGGCAGATATTTTTTCCATACATGCACCCGGAATACAGTCTTATACACCGACCCGTCTTTTTCCCATCGGTGTGCCCGAAAGAAAAACAGACCGGGGTCCAGCCACTTTTCGGGCATCCTGCTGCACAGGAGGGCCGCTGTTGTCTGTAATACCGGCCAGACAAGAAAACACAGAATGATCGCCCATGCACCGGGCAGAAAAATAATTTGCATCGCTATTTACCCAGCCTGATTTCCCTGTCTTTCCAGACGACTTTCCGATGAAATATTTTTTTGAAAAGAGAACGAAAAAATACGCCCAGAAACACAAGCAGCGGAACCGGATAAAACAGTATCCAGGGATCGGTAAAGCTGCCCGTACGGGAGGAGATTCTTTTCAGTTCCAGAACCCAGAGGAAATACAGGGAGAGAAAAACGCCGGCCCATACATAGCTTCCCTGTATGACGGACCGGATGATCTGAATCGGTGCGGATGTGCAGGATGTAACCCATAAAAACACCATCAGGAATGTCACGGCCGGGGTATTCATTGCACCTGCCGCCTGGTTTTTTGTCCATCCGTTCAGAAGGTCCTGTACCCCGCCTCTGTACATACGGAATGAAATATCTTTGTCGCCCAGGAACAGCCGGAACGGAATTCCTGCTTCTTTCAGCTTCTTCCCAAGGGCCACATCGTCAATGATGCTGTTTTTGATGGAAGCATGACCGCCTGCCGCGTAATAATCCTGCCGGCTGATCAGAATTACCGGGCCGTACAGGCCGATATGCCGGCGTGCAAAAGGCAGACCGAGGCCATTGGCAGCAGACTGCACCAGATTGAAAAAAAGCGAAAGCTGCTCGTATTTTTTTTCTGTTTTATGGTAAGGCAGGACGGAAATAACCGAACCGCTCTGCTGATATGTGCGGATCAGCCGATGAAGCCCGTCCGGGCCAAGTCTGACATCCGCGTCAAGGAACAGGAATGCATCCCCTCCGGCATTATCCGCTCCGTTCTGGCAGGCCCACGACTTACCGATCCAGTTTTCAGGCTTAACCGGAAGGGATAGGAGCAGAGCCCCAAAGGAAGCCGCTATGCGGGCTGTGCCGTCTTCTGATCCGTCATCGGCGCAGATGACCTCATAAGCCTGCAAATTCTGACTTTTCAGGTCGGAAAGGAGTAAAGGCAGATTCCTTTCTTCGTTCCTTGCCGGAATGATTACGGATACCCGTATCGGACGGATTTCCTCACCTGTCTGCGGGTATGCCTCAGGCCGGGTTTTTATGCCGGCTTTGGGGTGAGCTTCCGGCCTGGTTTCCCCGCCGGCCGTGCCGGGTATGGGAAACCGGCGAAACAGCAGCAGGCTCAAAAGAAGGCCGGCAGTGATGACAGCAAGATAAAAGATCATACCTTTTTACCTCCGGCGGGGGGCCAAGTTCTTTGCTTACGGCATCTGCTGCAAATTTGGCGGTCATGACAGAAACCGGCAGCCCCGACGGACTGAAAGTCCATTGCCCCGCCTGGTATATGCCGGGAACCGGCGTAAGGACGGACTGTGCAATTCGGGTAAATTCACGCACGGCCGGAATTTTCCGGTTTGTAAATGCCCATCCGGTAATAGCGCCGCCCGCATTTCCGGTCATCCTCTCAAGTGTCAGTGGGGTAGAGCAGAGTATTCCCCGTATTTTGCCTGTAAAACCGGGAAAAAGCGTCTTATCCAGAACGGCTGTTATTCTGTCTTCACAAAAGGATTTCAGTTCATCATACCATCCCGAATCATCCGCGGATTTAACCAGCTGATAATCCATCAGCGTGCTTATGATAACGCCGGTCATTCCCTGCGGCGCAAGCGAATCATCCCGGAGAGAAGGACATGATATCTCATATGTCGTGAGCGAAAGATACCGGGAGACCCAGTCCAGAAGTGCGGATTTCGGACCGTCTCCGGCCGCCGGCAAAGGCAGGACTGCCGGGCCTATGCCCGAAATGCCTTCCCTGCGGGGCGTGTAAAAAATATGGCAGCCGCAAATGCCTTCAAAATAGCTTTTCGGCAGATCCGCGGTCACAAAGAGTGTCAGTACCGAATTCCCGCCTTTATTATTCTTAACCAGACCGGCTCTGGCGCCGATATTCGCGCGCACGGCGGGATCCCTGACGCTGTCCGTGTCGAGAGCCAAATAAAGGGATTTCATGTCGGCGCACCAGATCAGCCCGCGGCAGCAAAATGTCCTGCCGTCTTTTGCATACAGTTCTTTTCGATCCGCATGGATACCGGAAATTTCCGTGCCATACGCAATTTCCCCTCCGTTTTTACGGATCAGTCCGGCCATTTTGTCGACCACGATGCCGGTCCCGCCTTTCGGGTAACTGTAATCAAGATACAATCCGAAATAGCTCAGCGCAAAAAAGGCCGGCGTATCGGTAAAGAAATGCTGCGTAATCATATCAATGAGCGGCTGGTTCTTCGTGATCCGCCGCATATACAGGTTTATCGGTTCCTGCAGGTCCTTAATCTTAGGCATGGTGACATGATATCTGACGAGCCATGGCAGGAGTGTTTTGAAAATGTATTTTTTATCGCTTTTGTAATCCATAAAGAGCGGATTGTCGATGCCGTACAGGATATCCATATATTGCATTGCTCTTTTTATTTCGATGATTATTTGGTCAATTTCCCGCTCGCTGCCTGGGAATTTGCTGCAAAGCAGCATGCGGTAATCCGAAAGGCTTTCTTTTGTACGGAGCTTCACGATTGTATCTTCCACGCCGATGGAAACCGGATTGCGTACGAACGGGATCTCCATGCCCAGCTGTCTGAGCATGGGGAATATGACACCGGAGTTTTCAAAGGCACGGATGCCCCCGTCAAAGGTAAATCCCCTGTATTGAAAGGAACTCACAAGTCCTCCCGGCTTTTCGTTTTTTTCGCAAAGAAGGACACGGTATCCGGCTTTGCTGAGATAGGCGGCACTCGTTAATCCGGCAATGCCTGCGCCGACAATAACGGCATCATATGTCCTGTCATCCGCCATAACCGCCTCCCTGCCGCCTTGCTGCCCAGTCGACAACCGTCTGTATCTCTACGGATTTTCCCGTTTTTGCCTTTTGAACGCATCCTTCTTCACACGCAGACAGGCAAAATTCCTGCTGCCCGGTATCCTGCAGGTATTTATCCGCAAGTTTTTTCGCTCCGGCGAAATTGCCGACAGTTACCCTTCTCATAATGCCCCGGATATCAAGGGATATGTCCTTGGAACAGCCGGGATGTTCGCAGTATTGACAGGCCGAGGCCTTACGCATGACCGCGCGCGTCTCTTCCGGATACCCGCTGTATAAATCCGCCGGGGTAAATGGTTTGTCTACTATACGAATATAGTTCGTGCGGCCTGCCTTGTAGACGTAGGGTGCCTTTCCGAGCTTCTTCAAAACTGCATTCGCGGCACTGATCCCGGATGTCGTTACGGTCGGCGTCCCGGTGCCCATGACGGTGGATTCTCCGCAGCAGAAAAGCGTGTCCCACTCGCTTCTTGTATGCATCCGATGGAACATGTGCTGTCCGAGCATCTGTTTCGGACCTGCGACGGCACCGCCGTTTTTGCCGGTGTACCTCTCGATCGTCCGCGGAGTCGCAAGAACGGCGCTCCTGACCCCTTCCGTGAATCCGGGAAACCTTTTCTCGAGGATATCCAGCAGCCGGGCTTTTTCTTTTTGCTTCTTCCGTGCATAATCCGCCGGGCTGTCAAAATTCCAGTTTTCAAATGTCGGCCCGATCGCCATGACGACATGGCTGTCTTCACCGCACAGGGTCCTGTCGTCAATGCTGGAAATATAAACGGTTACTTCGCCTTCATCAATCCTGTCGGGATTGCCGACAAGCATGCTGACAGGCTCCGTATCCTCCGGTATGACCCTGCGGTCGACATGCGCATACAGCACAACGCTCGGATATGTCGGCACCTGCCGGGCCGCCCATCCGATTCTTCCGGATTTCAGATGCTCCGGGGCAATCAGCCTGCCGTACAGATTCCATACCGTGCCCGCGTAAATGAGGTTATCCGCATACATGATCTCACCGGTTGAAAGTACGGCGCCGGCCGGTTTCCCTTTGTCAAAAAGGATCTGTACAGCTTCTTTCCCGGGCAGCATTTCGCCGCCGTGATCTTCAATCACTTTTTCCAGTTTCCCCGGCAGGAAGAACGTTGACCCTGCCGGATAGTAACTGCCGCCGACATGATTGTCGACAAACATGACGGCGGCCAGCACAGCCGGCGATTCCTTCACCGTCGTATAGCAGTATGTCGACGTAAGCTTGTCATAAAATTTGAATATCTCAGGGTCGGTAAAATATTTCTTCAGAAGACTCTCTGCACTTTTATTGAGAAGGCTCAGAAACTTTATATACGAGAGAGGATGCTTTGCAAAGCTCTTCACTGCCTCCCGGGGAGACGTCTCATCCGGCGTGGTATAACTCGGATTCTCCACCATAATGTGCCGGTACATAGTCCCGAGATCTTTATAGAACCGCCTGATGTTTTCTTTTTCTGACGGAAAGACTTCCCCGAGTTCTTCCGTAAACCGATCGATATCATCGTAGAAACGGATGCGGTGATCCTTGAAATTCAGGCAGTACAGCAGGTCATGCTTTATGACGTCGATAGGTTCTTCCAGACAGTTGAAAACAAAGCGGTGGGCATTAAATCCCTTCTCACCGAAACCAAAGAGCATTGCGGCTCCGTTGTCATAAATAATGCCGTCCCTTTTGAAAATACCGCACGATCCGCCCGGACAGTAACCCTTATCGATGACAGCCGTATGAACTCCCCGCTTGGCAAGGAGCGCCGCAGCTGTTAATCCGGAAATACCCGCACCGATCACAATAACATCGTATTTCATGCCTGTCACCCGTCTGACTTGATATGCCGCAGAAAAAACGGCGTCCGTCTGTCTTCATTCGGAGTAAGAACAGAAATGAATTAACCTATATTCATTATACTTTATATTGTGAAAAGTATCTGTGGTTTTTTACATGAAGACCATGCAACCCGGATGTTTCCGCCTTCACATCATCCGTTTTGTTCCCCGCCCGTTTCTACCACAGCCTGAGCCAGCCGATTATCTTTCTGGCAGACCTGTACTTTACCGTCTCGAGTTCCTTAACCGCATTTTTCAGCTCCCTGCGGATTTCAATCTGCTGGGGACAGTGCTGTTCGCATTTGCCGCATCCCACGCACAGCGAAGCGCTGCTTGGCACTGCCCGGAGAACGGTGCACTGGAGATACTCATTCCTTCCGATTCTTTTCCCTTCCGTAAACATTTCGTTGTAACAGCGGAAAGTACCCGGGATATCAACGCCTTTCGGGCACGGAAGGCAGTAACCGCAGCCGGTGCAGCCCACTTTGATGTTTCTGTTGATTTCGGTTTTCACCTGCTCGATAACCGCAAAATCTTCCTCCGTAAATGCATTCGCCTTCACTTCGGAAGCAATCCGGACGTTTTCTTCGACCATATCAAGGGAATTCATTCCCGAAAGGACACAGGTCACTTCCGGTTGGTTCCAGAGCCAGCGGAATGCCCAATCTGCCGGGCTGCGGTTCTTTCCGCTCTGGGCGAACACTTTTCTGGCAGCTTCCGGAAGCAGGGTGACAAGCTTGCCTCCGCGGAGAGGTTCCATAATTATGACAGGAAGCCCCTGATCCGCGGCATACCGGAGGCCCCGTCTTCCCGCCTGGCTGTTCTCATCCATATAGTTGTACTGAATCTGGCAGAAGTCCCATGGATAAGCATCCACCAGACGGATAAACATATCCGGACTGCCATGATAGGAAAATCCGATATTCCGGATCTGTCCGGATGCCTTCTTTTCAGCAATCCACTCTTCGACGCCCATGACCTTCAGGTGTTCCCATGTATCCGTATCCGTCAGCATGTGCATCAGGTAATAGTCTATATGATCCGTCTTCAGCCTGGATAATTCTTCCCGGAAGTGCTTTTCCATGCCGTCTCTGGACTTGATCAGATATTGCGGAAGTTTCGATGCTATATAGACTTTGTCCCGGCAGCGGTTTCTTTCGAGGATCTCTCCGAGAGCTGCTTCACTTCCCGGATAAATGTAAGCCGTATCGAAATAATTGACGCCGCCTGCAATTGCCGCCATGATTTCTTTTTCCGCCTTATCCGTGTCTATGACTCCGTTCTTTCTTGTGAAACGCATGCAGCCGTATCCCAGAATCGAAATATCCGTGTCTGATCTGTCTTTCCTGTATTGCATAATCCATATCTTTCCGGCCTGCTGTCTTTACGGCCCGCGATGTTAAGCTTCCCTGCATGACAAACGGCTGCCCGCATATGCCGGCAGCCGTTTGAAGGAAAGGCTTGTTTTACCTTCTGATCTTTTTGGAGGTCGTCTTGTCAAACTCTTCCGACCTGATAATGACCTTTGAAACCTGTTTGTATGGGGGAAGCCCATACGTTGTCTGCCGGATATCCTTCAAAACGTCCGCAGGCGTCTTTTCCTCACTCAGGAAGACCTCTGCGCAAAGCGAGCTTTCCTGCCCCTTTTCATCGATAACACCGCGTACAACAACCTCCGTAACATATCCAATATTCATAATGTACGCTTCAATCTCCTCGGGATATACGTTTTTGCCGTTATCGAGGACGATGATGTTCTTTTTTCTGCCTGTAATGACAAGCTGGTCCTTATCGTTGATATATCCGTAATCACCGGTATAGAACCATCCGTCCTTCAGGACCTCCGCTGTTTTTTCCGGCTGTTTGTAGTATCCCATCATGACGACATCGCCTTTGACGCAGATCTCCCCGATCCCCTCTTCGTTGGGACTGTCAATGCTCCAGTCAAGGCAGCGAAGCTTTATGCCGACGGTATGGTAATCGTTATACTTGTCGTGGTTCGCGCTTACGAGCGGCGAGCACTCCGTAATGCCGTAACCGTTGATCAGGCTGATGCCGACATCGTCAAAGAACTTGCCGACTTCCGGACGGATAGGCGCACCGCCGCAGACAATTTTTCGCAGACGCCCGCCAAAAGCCGTGTGGACGGATTTGAAAAAAATCTTCCTCAGGTCAATTCCGACTTTGCGCAGGGTATTGCTTACGGAAATCAGTATGCCGAATGCCTTCTCTTTTCCGGAATCCCGGATCGTCTTGTTGATTCTCGAATAGAAAACCTCGACAAACGCAGGAACCAGGTATATGTATGACGGCTTATACAGCTGAAGGTTTTTAAGGACCTCCTTCAGACTGTCGTTGATGCAGATGGTCGAATGGTGATGAAGCGACACAAGCAGTCCGCTGACTGCCTCATAGGTATGGTGGTACGGCAGAACGGAAAGGCAGGAATCGAATACCGTCGATACCTGCAGTCCGTAATAGACGCTGGACACAAGGTTATGCTCAGACAGCATAACGCCTTTTGCAATGCCTGTAGTACCGGACGTATAGACGAGCAGTTTCAGCGCATAGGGATCGCTTGTCATGTTCAGGTATTCCGTGCTGTCACAGCTCTGTCCATGTTCGATGAATTTATCAAAAGAGAGGAATTTCCCGCTGTCTTCCGACCTGTCAAACCCGATGAAAAGCTTAACGCCGGGGATTTTGTCGGCATTTTCCATGAAAAGCTTTTCATGGGCCTTTGTGTAGAATACGACGCTGCTTTCACTTTCGTTCAGGATATGGAAAATATCGGCCGGCGGCAGTTCCCTGTCAATCGGGACGAATACGCCTGCACTCCTCAGGACGGTAAGGTATGACACGACCCATTTGTAGCTGTTTATTCCGATGCAGGCTACATGACTGCTGCCGAAACCGAATTCCGTCAGTGCAGAACCGAGCGCATTGACATCGCTGATAAATTCAGAATAGGTGACCTCCGTAACTGCACCGTTCTCTTTGTATTTGAATGCAATCTGACCGCCTGCCTCTTTGCCGGCTATATCAAGCAGCTCCTTGATGGAATTGACCTTGGTTACTTCGTAATAGGGATAATTTGGTTTTTTCATAGTATGTACGATCCTTTCATCCTTATGTCTGCTTTGTATATCCGATCCATTCAAAAAAATCCCACTTCAAGCGAAGCGGGAATTATTTCACCATCCGGACGGTCTTTCTGCTCCCGGCAGTACAGCCCTTTCCACATAAAAAAATGCGGGCCTTTACATAAAAATTGTATGTCAAGTTAACATATGCGTCAATATACATCTTCACGCATGCCTTACGTTTTCTTCAGAATAAGCACCTGGAAAGGGATATCTGCGGTGACGGCATAGCCTTCCGACAGGAACTGTCGGATATACCCGTCCGTTGTTTCCGAATCGGAAAGACGCAGGTCAACGGCGACATAATCCGTCACATGCGGGCTATCCGACTTCTGGTTATAATCCAGATCATATACTTCATCCCTGTCGGAAAGATATGTGGTAAAAAGCGTGGAAGCCTGGATGCTTGCGTCGCGGGGGATCTTGTCAAGTTCGGTCCGGATGCTATTCACTACGGCGCCGTCTTCCGCCAGATATGTCACCTGGTAGTACTGGCCTTCAAAAAGCTTGTACGTGGACCAGGAACAGCTGATTACGGCAAAACACAGGGCAATACCAACCCATGATTTTCTGCTGTTTCCGAACCTGCTGCGCACTGCACCGCCCGGCAGGGCCGCACCGATCTGCCGGCCTTCCGGAATTGGCTTATCATCGGGTGCCGGATCTACGGCAAAATCCGTATCGGCAAGGAAAAGGATGACCATATAGAGCAGAAGCACCGTAACTGCATAATGATAATGAAAAATCAGGCTGTATTGATACGGATAGGCAGACATAAGATTCATCACAACGAGCGGGACGAGAAGAATGAGCCTGCTGCATCGGCGCTGCAGAACCGGAATAAAACCGAGTGCCGGAAGGGTTGTAAACAGGAAAGTGAGTTTGCCTGGAATAAACAGCTGGTTTAAGAAATATCCGGGATCGGTCAGTACGGTGATCAGGATCCCGGCAATTCCCCGGGATCGGTCGGCCACAAGATTGTCGTAGCGGTCAAACTGGGCTTTTTCGCCGATTGCCCCCAGGAGACTTACGGCAAAGGCAAAATAGACGGAGCCGAAGAGGACCAAAGCCAGACCGGACTCTTTTCTTTTGCCTGAGATCAGCATAAACAGACCGATGACAACCACATACATCGCCGCGTCTTCCTTTGTGGTCAGGAGCAGCAGCGCGGCAAGAAACGCCGGAAATTTTGCGTCTTTTTCCAGAAAGTACAGGAGCCAGAGGATCAGGGGCGCCAGGAAGCAGTTCTCATGAAGGTCATAAAAGCTGGCCCCGACAATCGCGGGATGGAACAGATAAAGGAAGGAAAGAACCACCCGGAAGGACTTTTTCAGGCCCATATGCCTGCAGAGCAAAAGAAGCGGCAGGAGTCCTGACAGCACAACAAGAACCTGGAGTATCTGCAGCGTCTCCGGTCTGGGAAAAAGCATGTAGAAAGGAAGAAGCAGATAAAAGACAGGCGAAAGATGGACCGAGAAATGCAGGAGCAGTTCATTTCTCTCGAGCGTTGTCAGCGCCTGCCCCGTGGTACTCATGTAGTGGAACATCTGCGAAAATATTCCCATGTCATACGTAGAGGTAAGGAGTCCCGATACGCGCGCGGTCAGCAGTCCGCCTAAAAGGACAAAGTTGAGCAGGGCAAATAGTGTTATGGCGGCCTCCGCCGAACCGCGGTGAAAGCGGACGCGCCTGACCAGATAATTCCCGCTGAAAAAAACCGCCGCCGCACAAAGCAGGATCACAAAAATTCCGGTAATCCGGCCGAATAATCCGGTGTAGTCTGCGTCCGCAGGCAGAGCGGGCAGTTTTTTGCAGACAAGGAAAACGGAGGCGGTCAATATCAAAAGGAGCAGTACGGCCTGGACCGCCGCGCATATCCGGTAACCGTTATTCTGTTTTTCCCAAATCTTCTTGTAAGCCGGAAAACAAAGATACAAAAGCACAGACAGCACAAAAACAATGCCGATACAGTACGAGGCCGGCGGATCACTGAATAGAGTCAGGAGCACATACAGGCTTGCGGCAAATCCCGGAAGCAGCTGAAATACAGGACTTTCCGGAAATTGGAAGCGCAGGACCCGGATAAGGCCGAGCAGGAAGGCCAGCACCAGAGAATACGGCAGCAGCCGGATGTCCGACACGAATGCCAGGTAAATAAAATTGACGTCCGACCCGAAAAGGAGATAAATGGCGGCAAGGCTGAACCAGGCCGTTACGAAGTCCAGGAGCAGCAAAAAGGCTTGCGCGGACTTGTCTTTTGTCCATAAATCCAGAATTGTTTTTTGAAACATCCGTTTGGGAGGCTGCAGAGAATTACCCGGCATTTCCCTGTTGCTTGCATGCATATGAATCCCTTTTGCCGATTATATTGATAAGATAAATATACATCATCTGCCGGTTATTGTCCCCTCTTTGCCGGAACCAGCAGGACGGATGAGGCTGCCTGCCGCGAGACATTATGACTTACGCTTCCAAGGAACAGCTCTTTCACGTAGCCGCGGCCCTGGCTTCCCATGACAACAAGCCGCACAGGCTGCTGCTTAACAAAATCGATGATCTCCTTCGATGCATTTCCGTAAGGAATGACAATGTCTGTTTCAACGCCCGATTCGCTTTGCAGAACTTCTTTCATATCCTGCAGACGTTCCGTATCGATTCTGTTGAATTCTTCAAGTTTGTCCACGAGGTAAGGTTCTATCCGCGTTTTCTCCTGTACGTGCATCAGCGTAACTTTCCGGGCCCCTGCCTTTGCCAGATGCTTCACGACCTCGAATGCCTGATCCGCGGCTGCCGAAAAATCAGTCGGAAACAGAATGTGTTTGTTATAATCGGGCCTTACGGCATCAACGGATCTGATACCCGATCTCTCTGTTTCCTCCAGCCGGATCATAAGTATCGGTCTGCAGCAGTGATGAATGATTTCATAGGCCATGCCGCCCATCAGCGCTTCTGCTGTCAGAGAGCTGACCTGCGCACCGATAGCGATCATGGAAAAATCCTCTTCTTCGGCTATCCGGCAGATTTCTTTCTGGGGAGATCCGGGAATAATCCGGATTTCCACTCGGAAACCCTCTTCTTCCAGTATTTTGCGTTGTTCCTGCAGAGTCCTGTCAATTGCGGTCAGAGAATTGGACAAAGCTACCGTACCTGCATCTTTCAGGCCAAGGCATTCAAGGAGCAGGCATTCCCCCGCTCCGAGAGCCCTCAGTCCGCCCAGGTTTTTCACCACTGTAAAGGCTGCGGCTGTGAGGTCTGTCGGAATGAGAATTTTATCAAACATACGCGTCCCTTCTTTCTGCTGCACCCTGTTCCGGTAAGCGGCTGCCGCTCAAATAAAAAACGGACCGGCAAAGATGTCGTGGAAAGGCAGTCATACCCCCAAGGGGCTGCGAGTTAATAAAACCGGATGTGTTTATGGTACATTTCAGATATTCCCGGTCAGGATTTCCTGCCGCAGGGAAAGGATTTTCTGCTCGATTTCATGAATCGTCTCTATGCATACAGTATCGTCTTTTCCGGCCGGATCATCAAGCCCCCGGCCCATCCTTCTTTTGCAGGGAAGGAACGGGCAGGCTGTCATTTCCTCAGTTTCAGGGAGATGCCTTCTTCCTCTGCTCTCGTCTCAAACAGCCGGACAATTTCTTCAATTTTCTCTTTCATCGGAATTTCTTTCGGACTGACCTGCTCCCTGATGACGCGCAAAATTTCCCGCAGGTCCGCCAGGCTTAAAAGGTTTACCGCATTACAGTAAAAATTTTTTCTCCTGCTGTCGTTAAAGTCGGCGATAAGAAACTCGAGAATGCCAACCTTTTCGTCAAGCTCGGCTTTGTATTGACGCAGATCCCTGCCGGCTTTTTCGAAATCCGTCATGACATTCCGATATGTGATGAATGAGTCAGCAGAATTTTCGCGGCTGAACCTCCCGCACGGAAAGGAAGGACACCGGAAACAGTATTCCGGGCTGCCGTGCTTTTTGCTGCAGGTAATCACGGCACAGGCCGGATGTTTCAGGCGAAAATCAGGCCCGCCGCATCCGGGGCACTTCGAGACGCCTTCCGTGTGAAATCGGGGGCAAAGGCCGCAGTTCAGTCCGCACAGTGCGAACAAAGGATATTCCCTTTTGTATTCTTCCATATGAACGCCTCCCAAAACGCGGCTGCCGGCAGTCCTTTATTTTGTTTCCTTTGCATGCGATATGAGCAGCGGCTCTTTACTGATCCGTAAAGTATGATCAATCCTTACATCCGAACCGGAAAGCAGTTCACGGCCGCGGATTGTTCCCGGAACCGGAATGTCCCCGTATTTGTCTTCCAGATTGACTATGGCCGTGTAGGACTTACCGTCGCCGGACCACTCGAGCCGGACAATACCTGTTCCGATTTCTTCCATGCTGAATTGCCTGCAGGTCCTCTTGATTCTTTTTGAGAGGCCCAGCATCTGCGCAAAAAACGGTTTGAAGGATTCGTCGCCCTCTTCCCATTTGATTTTTTCTTTTTCAAACAGGGGAACATTCTTTGTCAGACCGCTTTCCTCTCCGTCCCAGACAAGGAATGCGCCCGGCAGAAGCATTGTAAAGACATACCAGTTTTTGCGTGAAACGGCATTCGTAATAATATCCGAAATCCTGACCTGGTCATGATTTTCCAAAAAACGCATTTTGACGGCATCCGCCGGATACATGTTTTCCTGTATGTCTATGTAGCGGATATATTCCGCGAGGCTGCCCCGGCCTCCCCAGTAACGTTCCAGGCAGGCCCTTCCGTCATAATCGTAAGTTAGGTCAAAAGCCCGGTGCAGTTCGGCATCGGAATGCCCGTGATATCCACGGTCCCGGAGGTACTTGATAAACCCGGGCTGTACGCTCTCGGCAAGCCAGATCAGGTCAAATTTCGCATGGAGGGTGCGCCTTGCTGTTTTCCAGAATTCGAGAGGGACCATCGGAGCCACATCGCAGCGGAACTCGTCCGCGCCGAGCGACGCCCATTTGTCCAGGCTTCCGATCAGGTAGTCCCAGAGATCCGGGACGGAATAATCAAGATCATATACATCCGACCAGTCCGTGAATTTCAGCGTCGGATTGCCTTCCGCATCACGAAGGAACCATTCGGGATGTTCTTTCAGGAGAACGGAATCCCTGCCCATATGGTTATACACAACATCCATGATGACTTTCAAACCGAGGCTGTGGGCTTTCCCGAAAAAATCCCCAAGATCCTCCTCCGTACCGAAGTCCGGGTGGACGGCGCGGTAATCGGAAATCGCATATGGGCTTCCTTCGCTGCCCTTGCGGTTCGTGCAGGATACCGGATGAACCGGCATCAGATAAATAATGTCGACACCAAGCTGTTTCAAGCGGTTAAGGTCTTCGGAAGCTTTCCGGATAGTTCCCTCTTCCGTATGGTTCCGGATACACAGTTCATAGAGAACGGCACTCTTTAAAAATTCCTGTTTTGTATTGCTCATACCGGACCTCCTGTATTATTTCTCCGTTCCCCGGTAAAAATCTCCTGTGCGGGAACAGTATTTCTATAAACAGCAGAGACTGTTATTTATATTGATTTTTCGAATCTGCGCGGGATTTTGCCTGCCAGAACAGCCTCCGCCCTGCGTGCCGCAGACTGGAAATCATCCATTTTCAGAATCGTACGCGGTCCGTCTTCCGATTCATCCCATTTCTCATATTCCCTTGCCTGCACATCCTGCCACGATGGAATTTCCTGGTTTGGAATATCCAGCTGCCGGCTTTCGACCCGCCGCCTGTGCGTCTCTTTATCCTGCATAACAAGTTCAAACTGGATCAGTTCGCTTTTTGTCTGACCGGCCAGGGAGGTCATCCATGCCCTGGTCAGATGGAGGGGATTTACGAGGTCCAAAATAACGCTGTGTCCGAGCTGCAGGTTCTCACGCGCAACATTTATGAGGGCCTCATAGCCTTTTCCGCCGACAGACTGACTGCCTGCGGGAAGGCCGGAAAGAAAAGGCGCCTCTACGGAATCGGCGCGGAGGTAAAAGCAGCCGAATTGCCTCGAGAGCATTTTCCCTAATGTTGTTTTGCCCGTGCCCGGGAGGCCGGAGAGAACAACAAGGCTTGCTGCCGGTGATTTCATGTCAGGCATTTTGCACCCCTCATACTATTTGACCGGAATTGGAACCGGTCAGTCTATAATCTCATACGTTCCGTTGATTTCCCGGAGTTTCACATCGATGTCTGCAAAATCAAGGCCGATAAAAAGCTTCACATATTCCGTGTTCTGCCCCCATGTGCCTGCCATTGGATCTACGGGAATCCAGCCGTAACCCTGCAGGTAGAACTCTGCCCAGGCGTGGTACATCGGCAAATTGGAATCCGTCATCCAAAAACCTGCAATATAGCGCGCCGGTATCCCGAGACATCTCATACAGGCGATAAAAACGTTTGTATACTCGTTGCAGGTGCCCTTTCGGCAGGCAATTGTCTCATCGGCGGAACGCCCGCTTGACGTACCGCTGAAAATTTCGTCCGCGAGATTATCGTCATACGTGATATTCGTTTTTGTCCATGACAAAGCTTTCCCGACGATGGTTTGTATAGAAGCGGAAGGCGCGGCAAAGGAGTCTGCTATTTCGATTATCGCCTTTGCGTCAACCTGCACTTCTTCCGAACCGACTAAGTATTGTGCAACCGCCTCATCATAGTCATATTGTCTGTATGGCACGTTATCCAGATTGAAATAGGTGACATGATCAATGGATATTTCCATATCATACGGCGCGCTTGCGGATAACACGTCAACTCTTTGCGGATACGTATTTACATCTGCTAAATCCATTACGTCCGCGGTTACGCGGTATCGTGTCGCATCCGCAAAATCACTTGCAGGAGCATCGGGGTCTGCGGGAATATCCGAAAGAAGGTCATCTGCGGAGGAGGCTGAAACGGCAGCTTCAGATACGGCGGAATTCGATGCGCCCGCAGAAGTCCCGCACCCGCTTAATATAAAAGCAAGTACAAGAATACCCGCAGCCGATAACTTCCCGCAATTTTTCAGTTGACGCCGTTTCAAACTACACGCTTCCTCCGATGATACGGTTCTAATTCGCACGAACGAAAAGACAGCTGTTCAGCTCATTATATTATACTGTTGCATTTATGTCCCGAAATATGCGTTCACAGATGGTTGATGATGCTCGCATTATAGCCGGCTCCGAAACCGTTATCGATATTCACTACACTGACGCCGCTGGCACAGCTGTTCAGCATCGCTAAAAGCGCAGACAACCCGTGAAAGTTCGCGCCGTAACCGACACTGGTCGGTACGGCAATGACCGGCTTATCGACAAGTCCGCCTACAACGCTGGCCAGGGCGCCTTCCATTCCGGCGGCAACAATGACGACTTTGGCCCCCCTGATAACGTCCAGTCTGGCAAACAGGCGGTGGATCCCGGCAACACCGGCATCCGTTACACGTTCCACCCTGTTGCCGAGAATCATCGCGGTTTCCGCCGCTTCCTCGACAACCGGAAGATCCGATGTGCCGGCACAGACGATCGCAATATAGCTGTCCGGTATAACAAGTTCTTTTCTTTTTATCGTGATTACGCGTCCAAGTTCATTATACCGGGCATCACTGCATATGGACTTAACCGCCTCATACATTTCCCTGCTGGCCCGTGTGCCGAGGATGTTGTTATCTTTCGTAAGCATATAGGAGACGATGCCTTTGACCTGCCCGACGGTTTTGCCCTCGCAGTAAATAACCTCCGGATAGCCGACACGCATTTCCCTGTGATTGTCGATCATCGCGTAGCCCAGATCTTTATAGGGAAGGTCAGATATCTGCTCCACGGCATCATCAATACCCATTTCGTTGTTCCGAATTTTTTCCAACAGGCTGCGAACATCTTCCTGGTTCATTTTCTCTCCTTTATGCCTTGCGGGCAGATTCATCGTTGAAGCTGCCCATCCGGTAGCCTTCAGCATCCACCGTAACATATCTGAATCCAATTTCTTTAAACGCCTTCGCAATTTGATCCAGGCGGTCTTCGTCAAACAGCTGTTTCCGGTCAGCGCGGTTCACTTCGATGCGGGCCAGGTCCCCGTGTTTTCTGACGCGGACCGCGCGGAACCCGATCGACATCATATACTTTTCCGCCGCCTCGATCTGCGCAAAATCATCGGAAAAAGTCTCCGTGCCGTATGGTATCCTTGTAAAAAGGCAGGCATACGGCGGTTTATCCCATGTCCGCAGTCCGAATTTCTTTGAAAGCTCCCTGATTTCATCCTTTGTAAGTCCGACCGCCATCAGAGGGCTTTTAACATCGAGCTCTTTTAAAGCCTTCAGTCCGGGCCTGTAATCCTTTGTATCGTCAAAGTTGGACCCGTCTATGACATATGCGTATCCCTGCTTCGCGGCAATTTCCAGGATGGTCGAAAAGATGAACTTCTTGCATAAATAGCACCTGTCCACAGGATTATTTCTGATCGACGCAAGCATCGGAACCGGAATCACCTCATGCTCGGCACCGATGGTGTCCGCAAGGGCGCGGGCTTCCTCGATCTCCCATTTCGGACTGTACGGGGCAGAAATGGTAACGGCTTTGACGCGGCTGCCAAGCGCTTCCTTACATGCCTTCAACAGGAACGTACTGTCCACACCGCCCGAAAAGGCGACCATGACGCTGCCCAGATTCCGAATATAATCCAGCAGATCGCTGTATTTTCTGTCTGCGGTCATTTTTCGCGCGCCTCCATAACAGAAGTAACTTCCCTGTATATTTCCTGAATGGCGATGTGGTTTTTCATCGCAAGCTGCCTGCATTCTTCATATTCCGGTTTGTATTTGATGACTTTTCCATCATAGAAAGCTTTTTTTACGTTCAGCTCCCCGAATTTCGTCTGTATCGTCTCAAACGCCCGTTCAAGCATAACTTTCTCGACTTCATATTTCCGGAGACCAAGCGCGGATGTTTCCCGAAAGAGAATCGCTTCGACGGCAGGGACTTTGCTTTCGTCAGCAAGGACGCTGAGCTTTATGGCGGGACGCCCTTTTTTCATAATGACCGGTGTCTTATACACATCCAGTGCCCCCTGCAGGAAGAGCTGTTCCTCCACATATCCGTAGAGTTCGGGGTTCATGTCGTCGATATTGGTCTCGATCATATACTGGCGCTTCGTAAGAATGCCTTCATCCTGCTTATCATCGCTTCCGAGATATACCCGCAGGAGATTCGGAACGTCCATATCGCGGCTGCCGAGCCCGTAACCGATCTTCTCGATACGGAAGCTGCAGCTGTCCGAGAATTCATTCACATTGGCGGCAAGGATCGCGGCACCTGTCGGCGTAGTTGTTTCATACGGCACGAGCCCTGACCGGATTGGTATGTTTTTGAGGATTTCTGCGGTAGCCGGTGCAGGAACCGGCAGCAGTCCGTGTGCACACTTTACAAATCCGCCTCCGACCTGAACCGCAGAAGACATGATCTTATCGATTTTCAAATAATCAAGACAGACGGCGGCTCCGACAATATCAACGATCGAGTCGACAGCGCCGACCTCGTGAAAATGCACTTCCTCAATCGGCTTTCCGTGGACTTTGGCTTCCGCCTCCGCTACCTGCAGAAAAATATCATAGCTGCGCTTTTTGACTTCGGGACGCAGGCTGCTCGTATTGATAATCCCCGCTATATCGTGCAGATTCCGGTGGCTGTGCAAAGCGGCATGATCATGCCCGTGGTCGTGCTGATTCTCGTGGATATGGCCGTGCATGTCAGCGTGATTATGCTCATGTTCGTGGTCGTGATCGTGGTCGTGGTCATGCTCTTCTTCGCCGGCATCCGCATGGTCTTCGCCGGTCAATATGACATCTGCCTTTGTGCCCGTTATGCCCATCTTTGACTTCTTTTGAATCTCTATCCGGAATTCGTTGTCCAGCCCCAGCTTTGACAGCTCGTCTTTCAGGTAGCCGGGATCGACGCCAAGGTCTAGGAGCGCACCGAGATGCATATCTCCGCTGATGCCGACAGAGCAGTCATAGTACAAAATCTTCATTGTTTCTTATCTCCCGCGTATCGCAAATGTCATTCCATGCTCTATGATACTATACCGCATTTCCGGTTCAGTTTCGCGTATATTCTGTCCCGCATCCACGGCTCACTGACTGCAGCTTCAGCATCCGCCGGCGTGAACCACCGCACACCGCTGTTTTCGTCCTGTTTAACCGTCAGCAGCGCATTATCGTCCGCTTCCAGCAGATACGTCAGGTTCAGATGCAGGTGGGACGATACATATTCACCCCGTTTTTCGTGACCGTCGACGGTCAGTATTTCCAGCGAAAAAATCCCGGCCTGCAGCAGTCTCGTCTCTGCCACCCCGGTTTCCTCCTGTACTTCCCGGACTGCCACGGCACACAGATCCTCTTCGCCGTCCGCGTGACCGCCGGTCCAGGACCAGGAATTATAAATATTATGATAAATCATCAGGACCTTTGTCCGTTCTTTATTCAGGACCCATGCGGAGGCCGAAAAATGCGCAATCCTGTTTTCCCTGGAAAGCACATCCGGCGCCTCCTGCAAAAACCGAAGCATAACCTCCCTGTCTTTCTCTTCCTGTTCGTTATATGGCCTGTATGCTTCAATTTCATCGAATAGTTTCATGGTTTCACGCTTCCCTGCCGTAATTTTGTCCCTTCAGATATTAACATGTGCCGTGTGCCAGAAGCGCCGCATTTTCCCCGGCACGGCTGAGTTCGTTGTATTTCCGGCACGCCTCGGGAGTCTTTTCCACGAACACTTTCTCTACTCCGTTGTCATGCAGATATTTTATGACGGCTGGAGGGACTGCAAGCGCACCGTTCACACCGCTGCCGATCACAAGGACCTTTATACCCTTTCCGAGTACTTCTTCTACCATTTCCACGGAGAGGACATGGCCTTTCCTTGTCTTCCAGCGCTGGACCTTATCCCCGATCAGCACAATATCCTTGCCCTTACCCTGCCGGGACGTACCGTCGTCTGCGTGCTCCACCCCGGATATGATGTATTTCGCCCAGGAAAAATGTTCGATAGGACCTTTCGGATCGTCAAACATTCCTTCCGCCTCCATTCAAAGCCGTCCCTGCCCTGCATTACGGTAAATCTGCCAATAGAGCAAAAGACAGACAGCGCCTCAAATTGATATCAGCTCATAATCCCTGTTTCCCAGATTCATCTGTACTGCATGGTCAATCATGACCTTCCAGTCCGTATCAGGGAAAACATCCGTGAAATGGTCGTGGTGCGTATCGCCGCTCCTTGCAAGGATACTGCCGGGCAGGGCAGGCTGGCGGTTTACAGCGTCTGCACAGGCCACATCGAGTGCAATCGGGTCAAACGAGGCAAACATGCCGATATCCGGAACAATCGGAATATCATTTTCCGAATGGCAGTCGCAGAAAGGGGATACGTCAATGACAAGGCTTATATGGAAATTAGGACGCCCGTGAAGCACGGCACTTGTATATTCAACCATCTTCTTGTTGAGTATGCTGTTTGACTCATCCGATGCGGGCAGAACCGCGTCCCGGGGGCATGCACCGATGCAGCGTCCGCATCCGACGCACTTGTTGTGGTCAATGAAAGCCTTCTTATTCGTAATCGTAATTGCATCATGGGCGCAGTTCTTCCTGCACATACCGCATCCGATGCAGTCCTCCGTTGAAATATATGGCTTTCCGCTGCTGTGCATCTCCATCTTGCCGGCACGGGAGCCGCAGCCCATTCCTATGTTCTTGATCGTTCCGCCGATACCTGCCGCTTCATGTCCCTTGAAGTGCGTAAGCGAAATGAAAATATCCGCATCCATAATGGCATGGCCAATTTTTGCCTCTTTTACGTAGTCGCCGCCTGCAACGGGAACCAAGGTCTCGTCCGTACCCTTCAGACCGTCCGCTATAATGATATGGCAGCCTGTGGAAAACGGAGAAAAACCGTTCGTGTATGCAGAGTCCAGATGGTCAAGGGCATTTTTCCTGCCGCCCACATATAACGTATTACAGTCCGTCAGAAAGGGCTTGCCGCCCAGTTCCTTCACAATATCCACCACAGTTTTCGCATAGTTCGGGCGCAGGAAAGCTAAGTTTCCGGGCTCCCCGAAATGGATCTTGACGGCCGCATATTTCTTGTCAAAATCGATCTGTCCGATGCCGGCCTTTATGATCAGGCGCCTGAGCTTCTGCTGCAGGTTTTCACTTGATGTTGTATGCATGTTCGTAAAATATACTTTTGACTTTTCCATGTTAATGCCCTCCGCATCTATTATCTGTTCGTCGAAAAATACGACGTCATGAATCGGATCATGCTTTCCTGGTCCTTTGTCCCCATCGTCTCCAGCGCGGAATGCATCGCCAGAAGGGGAATGCCGATATCTGCCGTCCGGACGGGCAGCAGGGAAGAAATAGCCGGCCCCATCGTGCTTCCGGCAGAAGCGTCGGAGCGGTTTACAAATTTCTGATACGGGATACCGCACTGATCACACAGCTGCTGGATGATTGCGATCGCGCCCGTATCATAGGCATACCTCTGTGCCGTGTCGATTTTGAAAACAATACCCTTATTCAATTCGGCAATATTTGTCGGATCATATTTGGCGGCGAAATTCGGGTGGTATGCCTGTGCGACATCCGTTGATACAATCGTACTGCGCTGCATTGTCTCGTACAGTTGAATCCGGCTCCTGCCAAGCGATGCAAAGACTTTTTCGAGCATCACACCGGTAAACTGCGAAGAGCAGCCCTGCTTTGTGCGGTTCCCGATTTCCTCGTTATCAAAAAGGCAGATCATATGGATATCCTTTTCGCAGACAGGGCCAATGATTCCCTGCAGAAGGGCATATACGGAAGACAGGTCGTCGAGCCGCGGCGAGCAGATAAATTCCTGATTAATCCCGACAGTTCCGGCATGATCCAGGTTGTAAATGAACAGGTCATAATCCAGGATATCCTCTGCGGGAACTTGCAGCTGCTTTGCAAGAATATTCGCGAAATAATTCCCGTCTTGCTCATCTGATATGCCGAGCAGAGGCAGGATGTCCGTCTGTTTATTGATCTCGACGCCCTTGTTGACGTCACGGTTCAGGTGTATGGCCAGATTCGGGATCACCATGACGGGCGCGGCAAAATCAACGAGGACCTCATTTGTCCCGAAGAGGCTGCCGCTCCGCAAAGCCGCCTTGCCTGCAATAGACAGCGGCCTGTCGTACCAGCTGTTCAGGATCATGCCGCCGTACGGTTCTGTATTCAGCCGCATGTAGCCTTTTTCTTTCATGACAGGATTCGGCTTGATGCGGAAAGAAGGGAAATCCGTGTGTGCCGCCGCAATACGCAGAATCATGTCATCGTTAGTTTCCGTGCCGATCTTAAAGGCAAACAGGGATGTGTCATACAGTTTCAGATAATAGGAACCGCCCTTTTTCAGGTCCCACTTCTTTTCAAAGGAAAGGCATGTAAATCCTGCTTGTTCCAGAACCTCGCTGCTGTTTTTCACGACATGGAACGGGGAAGTTGATTTATCTAAAAACTCCAGAAAGTCCGGTAAATAATCCATAAAAACCTCCGGTACCAGAATGAATTCCCTCTTGCGCAGGCGGTCTGCATCGCTTGCGCAGCCTGGACTCTTACAAATAATTTAACACGTCATCCCCCGATTGTACAATTTTTCTGCAGTCCCGTGACCTTCTCCGGCGGGACTGCGGCTGCAGCCGTTAATCAGCCGTGCTGCGATATGGTTCTGCTCACAAATATGTTTCCGAAAATGGCGGTACATCGTGATATTTGTACTTTTGTCAGCCTCACAGTCGGATTTTCCGACGCAATGATGCCGGGATCCCTTCTTACTTATACGCTCCGGCCGTCCTTGTCCGTCGGACGGCGAGCAGGATTCATCATGGATCCCTTTAATTTATTCGGAATTTCAGGCGTGGCCGTCACCTCCTGTTTTTTCGGAGGTAAATTCATGTATCCAGCAATTACGGGCATTGGCTGGCTGATATGTGTGATTAATGCAAATAGATAAATCTAATAAAAATTTGACAAATATGTAAATCAATAGTACAATGTATTTGTCTGATTATCAAATTTTCTCGTCTTACTAGTTTCGTATTTTAAATCTCCGCAGGCATGACGAAGCCGTAACAATTTTTTTCATTCTGCATTTTGCTTTAATCAACGGAAATAAATATCTTAATGGATTATGTGTGGTTTTGCCGATTAGGAGGCAGATCGGTTCTTTTCCCTGCTAAGATATCCGCAAATCAGCAGCATATCGTTACTTTTCCAAATATACGTGCTGCGTGTTAAAGCGAAAGGCCTGATTTATGAAACCTTCAAAATTGATTCTCCACGGCTCACTTTTCTTAACTCTCTTACTGCTTATTTGGATGCTTCCTTCCAGCGTTATGGCTGCTCAGCCTCCGGTTAATCTTGGAACAACCGCAAGTTTTGCAGTTCTGGCCGGCACAACGATTACGAATACCGGAACAACAACGATCAACGGAGATGCCGGCGGAGATGTCGGGCTGTTTCCGGGCACAGCTTTTACCGGACAGGAATCGGTAACAATCAGCGGCGCCGTACATATTAACGACAGTGCAGCATCCGCTGCCAAGGATGACCTGGTAATCGCTTATGATGACGCAGCAGGAAGAACACCCGTCACCCGTATTTCTTCCGAACTTGGCGGTGCAACCCTGAAACCCGGCGTATATGATTCAGCAGACGGTACCTTCCAAATTACAGGTACACTTACGCTAGATGCCGAAGGCGATCCGGACGGGGTCTTTATTTTCCTTACTTCTTCCACGCTGATCACGGCAACAGACAGTAACGTCAGCCTGCTTAACAGCGCCAGATTCTGCCGGATATTCTGGAAGGTAGGAAGTTCCGCAACATTGGGAACAAACTCGCATTTTGTCGGTCATATCTTCGCATTGACATCAATAGCTGCCCAGACGGGCGCAACAATCCAGGGACAATTGCTGGCAAGAAACGGTGAAGTAACGCTTGACTCCAATACAATAACCAATGGTATTTGCGCGTCAGCAGCTACACTCACTCCTGCCGCAGCGGTAACAGCTACACCCACTCCTGCCGCAGCAGTGATGACCGCATCACCGACACCGGCAGCGACAATCCCTAAAACCGGCGAATCAGGCAGCATTACTCTCATAGTTGTTGGTTTTATCATGCTCGGTATGTCCGGCTGCATTCTGCTTGCATTACTGCTGTCCCGCAGAGAAACAAGAACGGTGACGCAAAACATCGACTATCGCGCGCCAAACCCTAAGAAATAACAGCAAAGATATTCGCGGCAAAGCAAGAACAAATACTAAATTTCGAAAATGAGGTAAAAAAATGGAACAAAATAAATCTTATGATGCAAACGAACCGGTTACCGGACAGCCAAACACCGCCAGCACACAGACTGAAATATATAACACGCAGCCGGCCGCCCCCGCTGCACAGCCGGCCGTGCAGAACATCCAGACGGAAACGCACAGCGCGCAGACCGAATCGCATCCCGGAAAGCGCATTGTCGGCGTAATTTTCAGCGCAGTCGAAATAATTCTTGGCTTGCGCCTGATCCTGAAACTGCTTGGCGCAAATGCGGAAAATGCTTTTATTAAATTTCTATATGGAATGACGGGATTTGTCGTAAAGCTATTCGAAGGAATTTTTGCGCGGGTAACCATCAATGAAGTGTCCGGTGCCGTCTTTGAACCGGCAGCCCTTATTGCGATGGTAATCATTGCTCTGCTTGCACTCCTGGTGCTGAAGTTAATGACGCCTCGCGAAGGAAGCCGTGATGTGAAGACAGAGTATTCGGGACCGGCAGAACAAAAAGATCAACAAAAGTAAATTTCACCGTGCTGTTTGCTGATCAATCTTAAAAAAGTATGAGCAACTCATCATGCAGGAAAGATTGAGGTATTGGTTATGAATATTACTGCTAAATCAATCGTATCAAATTCTGATATGATCAAGAACTACAAACGCTGCCGAATGAAAGCAGACAGTTACGGCAAAATCATTATTTTGAAGAATAATCAGCCGGATGCCGTTCTGTTTTCAATAGCTGAATATGAAAGACTGTCGGTACTAATTGAAAGCGCAGAAGGGATCAGCGAGCAGGAGTTGAGTAAAGCGGCAGATTTCCTGTCGGCGGAAATGAACAGGAAAGATCATTCGGCAATCAGTTGATTTCTGCATCAGACGAACCGTGCCCAAACCAATTGATTCTATACTGAAGTACTGCGTGACTGTGTTAAAGAATTACAGCGCAGAAACATTCCAGAAAAACCAGCAGGGATACAGATGAAAATCTGAGAAGGAAAGAAGGTTTTTTCGATGAATATTAAAGAATTATTTGAAAAGGTCGGCAAGGAAAAGAGAAAAAAACAAAGAGAAGAGACAGCAAAGAAACTCGCTGTCGGCATGGGTGCCGCTGCCGCTGCCGGACTTGCTGCGGGACTTCTTCTTGCCCCCAAATCCGGGAAAGAGACAAGAAAAGATTTGAAGGAGAAGGCAGAAGAAGTTGTAGAAAGCACAAAGGAAACTGTCGTAAAGAAAACGAAATCATTAAAAGAATCCGCTGCCGAAGCCGTTCAGGGTATCAGTGATGTCCTCAAAAAGGCACATGAAAAAAAGGAATCTGCCAACGAGAATCTAAAAGAAGGAAGTCAGGACGCGGCGGAAGCGATTCATAAGACGTCCGAGGAGATCCCGGAAGACCCGACGCATTCCGATAAGTGAGGGATACATTATGGTAATTCAATTTACAGTACAGGATCTTCTTGCATTTCTGGGAGGGACATTACTGTTGGTAATCGGCGTTCTTCTGATTCTTCTGCTCTGGAAAGCAAATAGAGTGATGGGAACATTCCATATACTGCTGGATTCCAATCTGGAGGGAATCAAAAAATCCATGAAAAGTCTGCCGGTTATTGTTGAGAATGCGGAACATATCAGCCAAAACATGAAAGTTACAACAGACCAGCTCAGCTTATCTGCGCCTGTAATCTTAAAGGATGCGGAATTTATATCAGGAGCCGCGAAAGACGGCGTAAAAACAGCGAGTGCAGCCATTATTGACGTGAGCACGGGCGTCAGTGATACGGTTGATGCCATCCGGCTGGATGTCTCTGACTTCGGAGCTTATTTTCACATCGCCGAGGAAATTATTAAAGTTATCATACACGCCTTTTCTTCTAAAAAGTAATTTTTACATTTCGGTTCGCTTACTGTGCAGAAAAGACAAAGGCACAGTAAAGAAAGGATGTTGACTTATGTTATGGACGATCGCAATCATTTTACTGATTCTGTGGATTCTGGGTATGGTTACGTCGACTACATTTGGAGGGCTTGTCCATATTCTTATCGTAATTGCCATTATAGTCGTTGTTGTACAGCTGCTGAGAGGCAGACGCACATGATGCAGACGGAAAGGACAGAAACAAGTACTCTTAACGATGAACGGAGGATTTCTTATGCATGCAAAGAAGGATAAATTGGACAATTCCAAAGAAAAGATTATCGGTGAAACAAAAGAAGCCATCGGCAAAATCACGGGGAATGAACAGATGGAATTAAGCGGCAAGCTGCAGTCCTCGAAAGCAGATTTTAAGAAAAAGACAAATGTCAGTGATAACGTGGAAAAAGCCAAAGAAAGCATCGCAGGCAAAATTAACGACATGATCGATAAGAAGGATGCAAAGAAGAAATCGAAAAAGTAAAGCAGGCAACAGAATAATCAGATGAATATCCTAAAAGAAGGGCGGCCGCGCAGTGATTCTTCAATCACTTCAGCAGCCGCCCTTCTTTTGCTTTCTTATGCTTGCATCCTGATTTTCACATACCCGCTGCGGTGCGGCGGAGAATCAATGATGGAAAAGCCGCACGCCGGTAAAGGCCATGGCAATCCCGTACTTGTTGCATGTATCAATCACATGGTCGTCGCGGATAGAGCCTCCGGTCTGCGCGATATAGCAGACGCCGCTCTTCCTTGCGCGCTCGATATTATCGCCGAACGGGAAAAAAGCGTCCGAGCCGAGCGACACATCGTCAAGTTTGCCGAGCCAGTCGATCCGGTCTTCTTTTGTCAGCGGTTCCGGCCTGCGGGTAAATGTATTCTGCCAGGCTCCGTCGGCCAGCACATCCTCGTACTCATCCGAAATGTACACGTCTATGGCATTGTCGCGGTCGGGCCGCCTTATATCGTCACGGAAAGGCAGTGCCAGCACTTTCGGGTTCCGGCGCAGGAACCAGGTATCAGCCTTGTTCCCTGCAAGTCTTGTGCAGTGGATCCGAGACTGCTGTCCGGCGCCTATGCCGATTGTCTGTCCGTCTTTTGCATAGCAGACGGAATTGGACTGCGTGTATTTCAGGGCAATCATAGCGATAAGAAGGTCTCTTTTTGCGGATTCGGGGATGATTTTGTTCGCCGTAACGATATTTTCGAGCAGATCCGCCGTCAGTTTTATATTGTTCCTTGACTGTTCAAAAGTAACGCCGAACACTTCTTTTGTTTCGAGGTCGTCCGGAAGATACTCCGGATCCATACGGATCACAAGGTAACTGCCCTTGCGTTTTGCCTTCAGAACAGAAAGTGCCTCTTCGGAATACGAAGGAGCGATTACGCCGTCCGACACTTCGCGTGCAAGGAATTTTGCTGTCTGTACGTCACATTCATCTGATAATGCCGCAAAGTCTCCGTAGGAACTCATACGGTCGGCGCCCCTGGCGCGGATATATGCAGCGGCCATATCAGTCAATTCGATGCCCTCGACAAAATAGGCTTTCTGCAGCGTCTCGTCCAGAGGGACAGCCACGCCGACGCCGGCAGGGCTCACGTGTTTGAAGGATGCTGCTGCGGCAAGCCCTGTTGCTTCCTTCAGCTCCCTGACAAGCTGCCAGCTGTTCATGGCATCGAGAAGGTTAATATAGCCGGGTTTGCCGTTAAGGACTTCAAAGGGAAGTTCCCCCTCCTTCATGAAAACCCGGGCCGGTTTCTGATTCGGGTTGCATCCATACTTCAATTCCATTTCGTTCATGTCTTAACCCACCTCTTTCTTTGCCGCTCATTTCCGCTGGAATACGCTTCCTTAAGAAATCATCTCATCGAGTATTTTTAAATACTTTTCCTGCGTCCTGACGTCCGCATTTTCAATCTGGTTTCTTCCGATCTTTCGAAGAAATGATCCCGATACGGACAAATACCGCTCTATTGTATCCAAATATGTTTCCGAAAAAAATTCCCTGCTTCTGACGACAGACGAAAAGACAAGCCTGTAGCAGTTCGACAGAACGAAATCCTTGAAAACTTCATTATCCGTCTGATAGTCTGATGAAATTCTGTGCACAAAATGCAGCAGCTTATTGACGATTTTCTCTTCCTGTCTGTTGTCCGTATCAATCGTGAAAATCGTCTGATGTCCTTTCGCACCGTCCTCTGCAATGTCCTGCAGGTCATCCGCCAGCTGGAGGAAGAGTCCGAATGCAAAATAATAAAGCAGGTCTTCTTCCGTCATTTCCTTCTTTACGAAAAAGCGGTCGATCAACACGGACGTGCCGCCCTTGAAAATCGAAATATCAAGTCTTTCCGCCGCCGTCAGCACAGCATCACTGTCCTGCTGGCGGAGACTTTCTGCCTGTGCGTCGAGCATCATCAAAAGAAGCATATATACCGAGTCATCCTTGTCCCTCGGGTATTCCGATTCAATTGCCGACAGCAATTCGCAGGTCTTCTGCTGATGCGGTGAAGCCGGCCTGACTTCCCTGCCTTCAATCCTGTCCCTGATAAGCCGGTTATATTCCGTCTTCTCTTCATCCGAATAATCCCGGCTGTCAATATAATTGTCCGTAATCGGGTAAAGCATACTGTATCCGAAGCACGCCGGATTGAAGCAGGGTGCAGCGCGGTGGATTTCGACAAACATGGCATACACAATATAATTCCGTATTGCCTGCCCGATGTCTTCAATCTGCAGTTCCGGTGCAAATGCCCTCTCATGCCGCAGAAAATCTTTGAGCTCCTCCGTGAAGACAGAGATCGCCTGTCGGTCCATTGCGCGGTGTACGCCGATAATCGTTTCTTCGCACAGCGTATCTTCGAGAAGGCCCGCCATCTTCTTTTTCCACTTTCCCCTGCCTGCCGGGTTAACGGGAAAACTTTTCACCTGCTTCTGAAAACGATCCGAAACGGTCTGGATATACTGTTCGTTCCGCCCTTTGTCTTCGGCGGAGATCTCCGTCAGAAAGTCCGGGAACGAATCCGGGGCCGCCAGCCAGGTATTTCGAACGGCGTCCGTGCAGGGTCCTTTGATTTGATTTCTATCCAGCAGCATATTCTGCACCTGCTCCATAAGTTATGTGTTTCCATCAGATAGAATATTATTATATATGTTTTTGGTAAGCAAGTCATTCCGGGGTTCCCGGTGCCGGGTATCGGTTCCGCCGTCCTGCGGCTTCATTTTGTTCTTTCCTGCAGCGTCACATGAATGAAATCTCCGGGCTGTCTGTTGATTTTTGCCCGGATTTCTTTTCGGATGCCGAGGATATGGCACGGCGTTTTCATGCGGACCAGGCTTCCCTCGTAAGGCTCTCCTTCAAATGTCGCCAGCACGGGCACGCGTCCTTTCCCGAATTCCGCTTTCACATCGAATGGAATTTCCGCATATGCTCCGTCAATATCCGGTACTTTCTTTATTTCCGCGTCAAACGTATAAATTTTACCCATTATTACCTCCCTGATACAGCTTTACACAGCATCAAACGAAAGGTTTCAGCATCAGTCCGTATAGCACGCCAAGAAGAAGCATTTCGCCTAATCCGGCAGCGAGTGTATACAGCAAAGTTTTGACCGGTACCCCGAACATCATCCATTGCGAAGCAGCCTGCATAACGACGCGGAAAAACCAGATAATAAGGGCAAAACAGATACCTTTCACAATTCCCGGGTCCCCCGGCAGACTGCTGTAGAGGAGCAGGAAAATTCCCGCCGCTGCAAATCCATATACCAGGTCAATGGCAATTCCGGCCTTGATATTCATGGATTTTCTGTATATCGGCTTAAATACGGCATAGAGTTTTTGTGCAAGCGGATTCGCGTTGATCAGTCCGTCCATTACGCCAAACAGAATACCCCCGATAAAACCGGCAATGATATACTGCGTCATAATACCGCTCCCTTCAAGGAACAAGTTCAAATCAAACAGCCGTTTCTTTATACAGACCGCGCAGCACGCGGATCTCTTCCGCATAACCGTTTAAGTCATTCGGAGTTTCAAGGTAAAAGGGCAGACTGCGTAAAAGGGGATGGTTGATGATACGCCCGATTGCTTCGAGCCCGATGGAGCCCTTCCCGATTTTCTCGTGGCGGTCTTTATGGCTTCCGATCGGATTCATACTGTCGTTCAGATGGACTGCCCGGAGGCGCTCGAGCCCGATCACCCTGTCAAACACAGAAAGTACGCCGTCCAGGTCATTCACAATGTCATAACCGCCGTCGTAGATGTGGCAGGTATCCAGACAGACTCCGATTTTCCCGGACAAACTGACGCCGTCTATAATGTGCCGCAGTTCTTCAAAAGTGCTTCCGACCTCCGAACCCTTTCCCGCCATTGTTTCGAGGAGGACGGCAGTCGTCTGCTCCGGTTTCAGGATGCCGTTCAATGCTTCGATGATCTGCGCAATACCGGTCTCCGTGCCCTGTCCCGTGTGGCTCCCGGGATGGAAATTATACAAGCTTCCCGGGAAGTTCTCCATGCGCAGCAGGTCGTCCTCCATCGTCTCCGCCGCGAATTTTCTTAATTCGGGATCGGACGAGCAGGCATTCAGCGTATAAGGCGCATGTCCCAGGATCACGGCAAAATGGTGTTCCTCCATAAGCTGCCGGAGGGCATGCGCATCTGCGGGATCAATTGCCTTCGCTTTGCTCCCCCGCGGGTTGCGGGTAAAAAACTGAAAAGTATTTGCATCGATCGCCAGGGCATCCTTCCCCATAGCTTGAAAGCCCCCGGAAACGGATAAATGGCAGCCTATATTCATCATTCTGATTTCCTCCTCTTGCACTTCAAAAAGCTCCGCCATACAATTGTAACATGCCCTGCACAGAAAGGCATTTCAAATGACCCGGTCCTTTGCATGAACAGGAGAAAGCATATGCGCATTTTCCAAAATGTTCCGGGAAAACTCGATAACAGGCCGACTACTGCATCCTGGCCGAAACCAATTCATGAAATATCAGATCTGCCTCCCGTGTACCAGCCTTTTATCCTCAAATATACCAGCCGGGGGATGAATATTACGAACGCTGTCTATCAGGAAAAAGCACGGGGTGCCTATTTCTATGCAAGTGAATATGTAATTACCTGGTTTGAGGGGCAGGTAATTCTTTTCGTATTGCGGGATCAAGTCCCGGAGGAGACCGTGATCCGGCCGGCAGACATCACAAAGATCGTCCGCTATGAAAAGCTGCTTTACAGCGAGCTCGAGATCCATTTCAGCAGAGATGCCCGGGATGTGACCTGCCGCATTTCATATAATACGGCCAGGGAAGAATTATTTCATCCGGTTATGGGTTTACTGTTCGCAAAGGACTGCAGCATCCCCCTTGCGGCCATGGCAGAAAAAGACAGCACGTACGGGCACCTGCAGCTCCCCACATTGGCCATGACCAATCTCAAAGTCCGCTGCTGGCAGCTTTGTGACCGTATTTACAATTATGTATATTTCACCAAAAAAGAGCGCTCCCCTGTCGGCGGCAGAAAAAAGATATTCGGCGAATTTTTCGTCGCCAAAACAGACAGGGGCTTCTGCATGATAAGCAAGGAAGACTACTTCATAACAACCGCCTACTATTTTCAAAACCATATCCGGAAATCGTACATTGAGAAGAAGCAATTCAAGGGGACGCTCTTCCTTCTCATGACGACGGGCACCGAAAAGATCGAGCTGGAAAAACTCCCGGAAAATTACGAGCAGTTCTGATTCCCGTAATTGCGGAAATCCTTTTCTCAAACAACAGCAAAGGCTGCCGCAGAATTTTCTGCAGCAGCCTCATATCGCATACGAATCCCGGAATCGATCATAAAGTCCAGACGGTACCGTCCTTCTTCCTGAACGTGCCCATGCAGACCATGATGAAATCAACCAGCCAGCCGATGCCAAAGACACCGCCGGTCAAAAGCCAGATTATGCCTGTTCCGATCTTCCCGGCCAGGAATCTGTGAATACCGAATTCACCGAGGAAAAATGTAATCAGAATTACCGCTGCCCTATCCATAAAAACTCCCCCCTATATTCTCTTAGTAAAGAATGATCTTAATAGTCAGATTAGCGCATTTGATAATGATCGTCAAGCAATTTTTACATCTTCGCGCCACGGCGGCGTCTGCACAAGGGGCTGCGTCCGTCAGGTCCGGAAATAGTCTTCCGCAGTCAGCCCGTACAGGGAACAGTCGCAGATTCCCTGGTTGTTCCAATCCCCCTGCTTCATGGTGCCTTCATACAAAAGTCCGCACTTCTGCATGACCCTCCCGGAATTGGGATTCCGCGGATCATGCCGCGATTCAATCCGGTTTGCACCGACATCTTCAAAGAAAAACCGAATCAGTCCGCCAAGTGCTTCCGAAGTGATGCCCCGGCGCCACCATTTTTTACCGATGCAGTAGCCGATATGGACCATCCCGATGCTCTCATCCATCCTGACGACGCTGATGCATCCGACCGGCTCCGGACCGTCATCCTTAAGAACAATCGCCCACTGGTAGAATGCATCATCCGCATATTGAGCGGTCCAGTCTGTCAGAACATCCAAAGAAACACCCGCATCTTCATGCGGCGGCCACATCAGATATTTTGTCACTTCCGTATCATTCGCCCAGTTTCTGAACATGGGTTCGGCATCGCTTAATGTAAACCTGCGCAGAATCAGCCGGTCTGTTTCGAGCCTTACCGTGCCTAAGTTTTTCATCCGATCCCCTCCTTCACGGCGCACTTTTCCCCGTCCGGGGAAATTAAACAAATTGTATCACATCCGCGAACATATGAAATCCATGTCATCTGCATACAAAAATCTTTCCGTATGTATTGACGTATTCAAACATCATGATATAATGAAACTATAAAAGTGATACCTGCATGAGGCACATATAAATCAGACGCAAGTCCCGTGGACAGTCACTTAACATAGAGAAAACTGGAAACACCAGAAAAACACAAAATGAGGAGATATTATTATGAACACAAATGAAAAAATACTTACAGATGAAAATTTCGCAGCCTCTGTCAGATCCGGGCTGACACTCGTAGATTTTTATGCAGATTGGTGTATGCCCTGCAAGATGCTTGCCCCGACCATTGCATCGATCGCCAAAGATTATGAAGGAAAAGTCACGGTCGGCAAGCTCAACATTGATCAGGCACAGAATGTCGCGTCCAAGTATCGTGTCATGAGCATCCCGACAGTCATTCTCTTTAAGGACGGACAGCCGGTTGACCAGAAGGTCGGCCTTTCCCCCAGAAATGTATATGAGAACATGATCAAGGCTGCCGGCGTCTGACAGCAGCAGTCCGACAGCAAAATATTTACGGCAGGCGGCTTCTTCCGCCGCGGAACATCCGGTCTGCAGGCGGAAGATCTGTCATTCGGGTTCATACGCAAAAAAATATTACTGGGAAACAGGTGAATACATATGTTTGAACATCTATTCGGAAGAAACAAAGGCCAGTCCATCACACCGCAGGACGTCAAAGAGAAATTAGACAGGAAGGATCCGTTCCTTCTGTTCGATGTCCGGAATCCGGAAGAATATGCAGGCGGCCACATCGAGCACAGCATTTCGCTTCCGCTCCCGTCCATTACCCAGCGTGTCTCAAAATATACCCGCTCCAAAGATGCCGAAATCGTCGTGTACTGTCTGAGCGGCGCACGTTCATCACGTGCCGCGGCGGCACTCGCCCAAATGGGTTACACAAATGTAAAAGACATGGGCGGCATCTCATCCTGGCCTTATTCCACGGTACGCTGACCGGACGGCTCCCCCCATTTAGAAACTGATAACTTTGTCCGCCCATTCGGCCATTTCCACACAGTCCTTCATACCCGTATCCGGAAGATCTTCTGCTCCGGCCTCTCCGGCATGAAGATAAGCACCGTCTGTCAGAATTTCCCCTCCGGCCCTGATAAATGCAGAAACCTGAGCCGATACATCGTATTTCTCGTGGATCAGTGTCTCGATATCCTCAGGATCCCCGAGCAGGAACACCTTGACCTGGTTGCTGTTCATGGCCGCCAAAGCAAACCGCATGGCGTTCCATGCTTTTTCGCAGTCTTTCGTTTCAAAAATGATGCCGATTTTCATGGTTTCCTGCCTCCCTGACTGATTCATACTCCTGGTATTCCGGTCTCTTTCATCGGAACCAGAAGAACGGACGCCGCGGATTGGCGGGCCAGATTATGGCCTACGCTGCCAAGGAACAGGTCGCGGACAAAACCCCTTCCCTGACTCCCCATAACGACAAGCTGAACGTCCCGTTCCTCTACGGCTTTTAAGATATCCCTCGACGGATTTCCGTAGGTGATTGCTTTCTCTATTTCCAGCCCTGTAATTTGAAGCAGGGCTTTTTCCATTTCACGCAGGCGCTCTTCATCGATTTCATTGAATTGCGAGAGCCGGTGCAGGAGATACGGATTCAGCCGGGTCTGGTCCTGGACATGCATCAGCGTAACTTTGGAAACCCCGTAAGATACCAGCTGTTTCAGGACTTCGAATGCCTGATCTGCATTTGCCGAAAAGTCCGTGGGAAACAGGATATGCCCGTTATATCTGTTCCGCACAGGCAGGACGCGCAGCACGCCGTTCTCCCTTATCTCATCGAGACGGACAAGAAGGGTCGGTTTGCGGCAGTAATGGATGATCTCATAGGCAATGCCGCCCAAAAGCGGTTCGCTGATAATATTCCGCGCTTCTGCACCGACAATGATCAGGGAATAATTCCCTTCTTCCGCTATCCGGTTGATTTCGTTCGCGGCAGAACCGGAAACGACCTGCATTTCAGCGATAAATCCCTGGTCCTCCAGAATTTTTTTCTGCGCATGGAGGTCCATTTCTTTCTCTGAAGTGACATCCGACACTGCGGACGAATCCGCCTCAGCGGCACTCACGCAGTGAACAAGAAGGCATTCTTCGATTCCGAATCTTTTCAGACTGCTCATATTGTTAACTACTGCAAAAGCGGCTGATGAAAGATCTGTTGCGATAATAACGCTTCTAAACATACGCTTACCTTCTTTCATTTCGTGTAATGCATGACGTTTCGGCAGCCGGACATCTGCCTGAGCACCGGATGAACTTTGTTACCTTTATAATACTCTTTTCTCTTGAACATTTTGTGTCAGCCCGCAAACTCAGCAGGCATGGATTTCCTTGATGTAGAATTCCCTCCCGCTTACGATTTCCCATTCCCCGCTTCCGCAGTAAGGACATTTGCGGCTGCTCTCCAACAGCCTGTAGACTTTATGGCAGTTCCGGCAGATCGCATTACCTGGCAGGATCTCTATTTCAAGCTTCGTATCCTGCAGTATTGTACCGTCGACAGCCGCCGGGTAGCATTGTTCCACATACATGGGGACAGCCGACGAGAGCTCCCCGATCTGCAGGACAAGCGTCTCGATTTTGGTCAGATGCTGTTCCCGCGCGATTTTTTCTACCTTTTCGACTACTGCCATAACTACGCCCAATTCATGCAATTCCATCACCTGCACTTTTTTGTCTGTTTTTCCCCTGCGCTCAGTCTTTCTTCTGAAAAAGGCTCTTAACGTTCTTGACGGCAATTCTTCCCTTGCGTCTGATTACGTTTTTAACGACCTCATGTTTGAGATCCTTGATTTCCACCGAGGAACTGTCATATTTTCTGACCAGGGTAATCGCATCAAATCTGCATTTTGTCGTACACTGCCCGCAGCCTACGCACATGTACTCATCCGTAATGACAGCGCCGCATCCGAGACAGCGTTCCGTCTCTTTTTTTACCTGCTCTTCCGTAAACGTACCGCGCAGATCCCTGAATGTATCCCGGGATGCAGGTCCGTCTCTGTATCCGGCCTTCTGCCTCGGCGTATCATCATACCCTTCAAAAACAACATTTGTTTTGTCGAGTGCATGGTATTCCCTTCTGTCGCGGCCGATCAGCAGACTCTGCCCCGGATGGACATAACGGTGGATGGATATTGCACCTTCCTTGCCTGCGGCAATCGCATCAACCGCAAAGCGTGCGCCTGTAAAGGCATCGCCGCCCGTAAAGACATCCGGTTCTCCTGTCTGATATGTAGCGGGATCCGCTTTGACTGTCCGGTTGGGGTTCAGTTCGATTTTGGTTCCCGCAAGCAGATTTCCCCAGTCCATGGCCTGGCCGATGGAGGTCAGGACGCAGTCCGCTTCTGCAATGATCGTATTCGCTTCGTCAAACTTCGGGCTGAACCTCCGGTTTTCATCGAAGACGGATATGCACTTTTTGAATTCCACGCCGGTAACACGGCCGTTTTCCGTAATAATGCGCTTCGGGCCCCAGGAATTTCTGATGCCGATTTCCTCGGCCATGGCTTCTTCGATTTCCTCCGGCAGGGCGGGCATTTCACCGCGGCTCTCGAGACAGAACATCTGCACTTCGGAATCCCCCGACCGTACGGCGGTCCTGGCTACGTCAATCGCAACATTGCCTCCGCCGATAACAATCGTCCTGCCCTTAAGGCTGACTTTATCGCCGAGGTTAACACTGCGAAGGAAATCAACCCCCGCGGTTACGCCTTGCGCATCTTCGCCCTCGACGCCGAGTTTCCGGCCTGCCTGGGCACCGACTGCCAGATAGAACGCCTCGTAACCGCGGTCCCGAAGGCCGGCAATCGTCACATCCCTGCCTACTTCAACGCCTGTCGCAAACTCCACGCCGAGCTCTTTCAGGATGTCAATTTCCGCACGCACAACATCTTTTTCAAGCCGGAAAGACGGGATACCGAGTGTCAGCATGCCGCCTGTTACCTGCTGTTTTTCAAATACGGTTACTCTGTAGCCGTCGACAGCGAGAAAATACGCGCAGGAAAGGCCGGCAGGTCCGGCGCCGATCACGGCAATCTTATTGCCGTATTCGTGCCTGTGTACCGGCACATAGCGGCGGTTCCGGTTCAAATCCTGCTGGGCAATGAATTTTTTGATTTCATCGATGGCAACCGGGTCGTCAACATCACCTCTGGTACAGGCAGATTCGCATTTTCTGGGGCAGATGCGTCCGCATACGGCCGGGAACGGATTTTCGCGTTTGATCAGCTCGAGTGCTTCCGTGTATTTCCCCTGTGCCGCGAGCTGGATATAGCCCTGAATGCCGATATGGGCCGGGCACTCGGTTTTACACGGGCTTGTGCCCGTATCGACAACATCTTCCCTGTTGGTTCGGTAATCCGGGTTCCAATTCTCCGGCGTCCATTCCGTGTCGCGGGGCGTATCTTTTCTTTCGATTTTTTCCGTTACGGGTTTCTTCGAGCAGATTTTCTGGCCGAGTTTCAAGGCATTTACGGGACAGTTTTCAACACACTGCCCGCAGGCGGTGCATTTGTCTTTATCCACATGCGACACATAGTTCGAACGAACCATGTCGTTATTCAGGAACATTTCGGCCGTCCGCAGCGACAGGCAGGAACAGCCGCAGCAGTTGCATATCGCATGCGTTTTCCCCGGTCCGTCCGTATTGGGTATCTGGTGCATCAGCCCGTTTTCCTCAGCCCTCTTAATGATTGCAAAAGCTTCCTCCCGCGTGATTTTGCGGCCGCGTCCGGTACGGATATAGTATTCGGCGGCATGCCCGAGCTGAATGCACATGTCTTCCTTCAGATGCCCGCAGCCCTCCCCCATCGATTCCCTGACGGTGCGGCATGCACAGTCGGATACGGAGAAAACGGTGTTTTCATTGAGATATCCGGAGACTTCCTCATAGGAAGCCTTCCTGGTTTCCGCCGCAATGGACTGTTCGATGGGAATAACACGCATCAGGCCGAGCCCTACGGGGAACTGACCCGCAGTCCCTGCTCCCCTTACGATTCCATACGCATTAAATGCTTCGGCAATCTGCGGATATTTGGCGACATTTTCGTAGTTGTTGGCCATCATTTCCATAATTCCCGGAACCCAGAGGTCCACCCAGTATTTATCAACGCCGTCAATTTCGTTGACAAAACAAATACCCGCCATGGCAAGTTCCCACAGAAGTTTCTCCGTTTCTTCAACGGTTTTTCCGCATTGGGCCGCTATTTCCGCAGCGGTCTGCCGTTTGCGGAATCCGAGGAACATAGCTGCGTCAGCCATATCATCCGTAACGGCCGGCTCCAGAATCATGTATTCCGGATCCCCGTATTTAATTCCGGATTTTGATCCGGTTTTTGTCCTGTTGAGATGATTCGCAAGCTCCAGTATTTTCTCTCTCTCAGCCATACATATTTCCCCCCGTTATTTGATTGCTTCCTGCCATATTGCAGACCTGTCAGTATCTGTTCCAGTCATAAACCTGGCCGCGCAGCCAGTCCGCCCACTCTTCGATTCCTTCACCGGTTTTAGCGGAGACCGGAATGATCCGGATATCGGGATTCAATTTTTTTGCGCGTTCCCTGCATGCTTCCAGATCAAAATTAAAGTAGGGCAGCACATCGATCTTGTTTATCAGCAAAACATCGCAGATCGAGAACATCAGCGGGTACTTGAGCGGCTTATCATCGCCCTCCGGCACGCTCAGGATCATTGCGTTCCTGGAAGATCCGGTATCAAATTCTGCGGGGCATACCAGATTTCCGACATTTTCCAGAATGCACAAGTCCAGGTCGTCCGTACCGAACTCGCTGAGGCCCTGTTCGGTCATGCCCGCATCGAGATGGCACATGCCGCCCGTATGAAGCTGAATCGACCTGACTCCGGCGGCTGCAATTGTTTCTGCGTCAACCGAAGAGTCGATGTCGGCTTCCATGACGCCGATGCGCATTTCATCCTTCAGCAGGTTCAGTGTGCGCACGAGTGTCGTTGTCTTGCCGGACCCGGGTGAAGACATGAGATTCAAAAGAAAAGTCTTTTCTTTCTTGAGCTTCTTCCGCAGTCTTTCCGCTTCTCTGTCATTGTCGGCAAATACGCTTTGCTTGATTTCAATTATTCTTACCGGATTCATAATCTCACCCTCAATATCGGATTCATAATCGCCTCCCGCTCTGGTCATACCAGAATAGCAGACTGGCTTTTACTCAAACATTAACCTTTTACTGGCTTTTCGTCAATCTAAAAGGCCTCGTATTTGACCCTTTACAGCAATTTTTCACTTGATTCCTCCGGAAGTTCCAAATATAATGATCGTGGTATCTGGTCATACCACATCCAAGACAGGAACAGAAGGAGCCGCAGATGGAATTTGCGAAATTGAACGCCCCGACACTGAAAGAACTGTTTGTAAAAGAACTGGAGAATTCGATCCTTTCCGGCAGGCTTGAAATCGGATCAAGACTTCCTGCCGAGCGCGAGCTCGCCGAAATGATGCAGGTAAGCCGTGCCGTCGTCAATGCCGGCATAACCGAACTGGCAAGAAAAGGATTCCTGACCGTAAAGCCCCGCCTCGGAACATTTGTTGCTGATTACAGAAAAAACGGCACGATCGAAACGCTCGTCTCCATTATGAACTACAACGGCGGCATGCTGCGTCAGGCAGAAATCAAATCCATCCTGGAATTCCGTCTTGTCCTTGATACGCTCGCCGTACGGCTTGTCATTCCCAAAATTACGGATGAGGAACTTGCGGCACTAAGAAGGCATATTGACGGACTCCGTACTGCGGCAAGCCCGGCCCGGGCCGCGGAAATCGCTTTTGCTTTTCATCATGAACTGGGCTTTCTTTCAGGCAACACGCTGCTCCCTCTTATTTTTTACTCGTTCAAATACCCGGTTCTCAATCTGTGGGAACGCTTCTGCAGGAAGTATGGCACCTGCACTTTATATGAGAACACGGCGGAACTGTACGAATGTTTAGAAAAGAGAGATGCGGACAGAGCAGTGGAAAGCATTACAAATACCCTGCAGGATGCAATCAGCGGGGAACGGCAGATTTATTATGAGTAACAGGCGAAAAAGGCAGTCCGGCTATTCATCCGGGACATGCAGCCGGTTAATGAGGCAGATGCTGTTCTTTTCCGTGCGCTTCACATGGTAAAGTGACATATCCGCCGCATACAGGTAATCCCAGACGCGGCTGTCATTCTGCGGGATCGAATTGCGGATTCCCTGGGAAATCGTCACGACCGGGGACGACCCGGAACGTATATTTTCCAGATGCAATGCCGTCACGTCCCGCTGCAGTTTCTCCGCAATTTCCAGAATCTCCGCATCGGTCTTATTTTCATAAATGATAATGAATTCGTCGCCGCCGTATCTTGCGCAGAAAATGCCGTCTCCGGCAAGGGAATGCAGGAGCTTCGCGATTTTCTTAAGGCATTCATCGCCGGCCTGATGTCCGTATGTATCGTTATACTGCTTAAAAAAATCAATATCCAGGATTTCAATGGCAAGGTTCGTGCCGTTCCTATACGCATTTTCAAAGGCAGTCTCCGAATAGTCGTTCAGCCTGCTGCGGTTCGGAAGATGAGTCAGAGGATCCCTTTCGGATTTCTCCTGCAAAATCTCATTCTCCTTCTGAATGATCCTCTGCTTTTCCCTGACGTGTTCCATATCCAGGCGAAGGTCAATCGACTTCTTCGAAATCGCTATGTTTTCCGCCTTCATCTGTTCAGACAAACGGAAATATTCGGCATAGGTGTGCAGGTAATCTGCTTCCTGCTGCATGGCCTGACAATATTGTATCCTGTATCGTGAAGCGCGAAGCTGCATATTCGTTATGCCGGCCTGTCTGGAAAGCAGCTCAATTCTTTCGAGCACATGCAGGAGTTCCTGGTATCGCCCTGATTGTAAAAGGAATTCACAGAACATAAAGGCGTCATCATACATGTCCATCAGGGACGGCAGCTGGTCAAGAAGCGAGATAAGCTTCTGAATCAGACTGTCTCTCTTCGCATATTCAGCCACCGCATCATTAAATATAATTTCAAAAATGTATGTGGTGATTTTGTATGTGTCATCAAACAGCTTGTTATCTTCTTTCTCAATCTTATAAAAACAGCGCAGGGCAGGTTCGAGATTTCCCGAATAAAAATAGCTGAATGCAAGCGATATCTCGACAGACATCATGTTCACGGAATAATATGTATCTTTCCTGTTCGTGTTTAAGCATTTGCTCGCTTTTTTCAAATAGCGGACAGCTGTCTTGTATTCGTGCAGCAGGAAGTACAGCTGTCCGATATTGCAGTTCGCAAGACCCGCTTCATAATGCATCCCATACTCCCGACAGTATTGCAGGGAAGTCAGATAAAAATCAACGGCCGCCGGGATATTGCCTTGATTATCGAAATTGATCCCGAGGAAATTATAGGAACGGACTAAAAGATCCCCCATCCGGGCAATATTCTGATGCTCGATCCCGAGATACAGGAATTTCATAAATTTGCCGCAGTTGTTTTCGGAATAATAGGATTCCGCCAAATAGAAATATGCAAAACCAAGCAGCCTGCTGTCCTGATTTTCTTCGCCAAGCCGCAATATTTTTCTGCAGAATTTCCTTGTCATATCCGGATTGCCGGTATGGCTTTTTAATACCTGTTCAACCCATTCCTGAACGTTCTCATCATATTCATCAAATTTCATGTTGTCTTCCTCATGAAAAAGACAGGCCGTCTGCGGAGGAATCGAAAATAAACATTCATCACAGGGAAATGATATATGAATCATACAGTTTCGGCCTTCCGATTTTTTGGCCATTCCGTAAACTTTTGCTTAAAATTGTATTATTTTGCATGCAGATGCGAAATCCGCATCCGGATCAGGCCGACTGCACCGCCGATCTCTTTTCGGCACCGGCCGTCCCGCATAAAAATGAGGCCGGGTTTGCTGCCGGCCTCTTCGGAATTGTTCCTTTGGAAGGAACCTGATTATCTTCTGCATTGTGTCATTCCAGTTCTGCAATCTCATTATAGAGATCGGCATAGCGGCCTCTCATTTTGAGAAGCGTCTCATGGTCCCCGCGCTCGATGATATTCCCATGCTCGAGAACCATAATTGCATTGGCCGTGCGTACGGTGGAAAGGCGGTGGGCAATGACAAGCGTTGTCCGGTTCTTCATCAGGGCATCCATACCTTCCTCGATGTGCCGTTCCGTGCGCGTATCGACGGAACTCGTTGCCTCGTCGAGGATCAGAATCGGCGCGTGGCTGACGGCGGCCCGTGCGATATTCAGAAGCTGCCGCTGCCCCTGTGAGAGATTAGCCCCGTCATTTTCAAGCACCGTATCATAGCCATGTTCAAGCCGTACGATGAATGAGTGTGCAGATGCGACCTTAGCTGCCGCGGTTACTTCCTCATCTGTCGCATCAAGACGTCCGTATCGGATATTTTCCCGTACAGTTCCGGTAAACAGATGCGTGTCCTGCAATACCATTGCGATATTCTTCCTCAGGAAGGACCGCTCTATTCTCTCTATCGGAATACCGTCGATTGTGATCTTCCCTTCCGCGATCTCGTAGAAACGTGACAGAAGGTTCGTCACCGTGGTTTTTCCCGCACCTGTAGAACCTACAAAGGCAATCCGCTGTCCCGGTTTTGCATAGAGTGAGATATCATGGAGAATCGTCTTATCCGGGGTATATCCGAAATTCACATGTTCCATTACGACATGCCCGTCGAGTTTTTCCGGCTGTACGGCATCCTTGTCCGGCTCCTCCGGAGTCTCATCCATAACCTGGAACACCCGTTCTGCACCGGCAAGTGCCGCGAACACCGTATTCATCTGCATCGCGATTTCATTGATCGGGCGGTTGAAGTGGCGCGTGTAATTGACAAATACAGTCACTCCGCCTATGTCGAAGCCCTGCGCAACTACAAGGATGCCTCCGACGCAGGCAGTCAGTGCATACGTGAGATTGCAGAGGTTGTGCGTGAGAGGCCCCATCATCGAGGAACAGATCTGTGCTTTCACCTGTGCTCCCCGCAGCTCATCATTGAGGTATTCAAATTCATCTTCCGTCACTGATTCCTGATTGAAAATCTTGACCACCTTCTGGCCTGTAATCATCTCCTCCGCAAAGCCGTCGAGTGTTCCGAGTGCCTTTTGCTGCTTTTTATATGGTCCCTGTCCCCGCTTTATGATCGCCCTGCTGATAAATATGAGCACAGGCGTCATGACAATCGTTATCAGGGCGAGCCAAAGATTCGTGTAAAGCATCAGGACAAGTGTTCCTGCGATTGTAATGGCGCCCGAAACAATCTGTATCAGTGTGGAATTGAGCATTTCCCCTATCGTGTCGACGTCATTGGTAAAACGGCTCATGACATCCCCTGTCGCGTGTGTATCAAAATAGCGGACCGGAAGTGTCTGCAGTTTGTCGTACAGGTCTTTGCGCATCCTGCGGAGCGTGCGCTGGGATACCGACAGCATGATGCGCTGCTGCAGCCATTGGGCGAGTGCACCCGAAGCATATACGCCTGCCATCGCACACAGCCCGAGTGCGAGTCCCCGCAGGTCATGACCGTCTTTATAGATATAGTTGTTCATGATCGGACGCAGCATGTATGCAGAGGCCAGCGTCGCCACTGTATAGATTACCGAGAAAATAATTGCGGTAATCATCCGTATCCGGTCCTTCGCAAGGCATGCGGCCAGCCTCCGCACAGTTCCTTTTATGTCTCTTGGCTTTTCGGTTGATGACATGGCATGCGCCCGGAGAGCCGCATTTTTACTGACATTTATCTGCTTTTTTGAAGCTGTGGTTTCCATTCTGCTGTATTTTTTAACAAGCCGTTCTGCTCTCTCTTTTTCCATTGTCTGTCGTCCCTGTCTTTCTGCGAGTAATAGATTTCCTGGTATGGTGTACAGGAAGCGAGCAGATCCGTATGCGTACCGCATCCGACAATTTTCCCGCTGTCAAGTACGATGATCTTGTCTGCATCGATCACGGATGTGATTCGCTGTGCGATGATGATTTTTGTCGTCTCTTTCAGCTCGGTCCGGAATGATTCCCGGATCTTCGCTTCAGTAGCCGTGTCGACAGCGCTCGTGGAGTCGTCAAGGATAAGGATTTTCGGTCTCTTCAAAAGGGCACGGGCAATGCAGATCCGCTGTTTCTGTCCTCCGGAGAGATTGACTCCGCCCTGTCCGAGTTCTGTTTCGTATCCATCCGAAAAGGAGCGGATAAATTCATCTGCCTGTGCAATGGCAGCTGCCTCGGCAATTTCCTCATCCGTTCCGTTCTCGCTGCCCCATCGCAGATTCTCTGCAATGCTGCCCGAAAAAAGCATGTTGCCCTGCAGCACGACGGAGACGCTTTCCCGCAGGTTGTAAAGAGACAGGTCGCGCACATCGATTCCATCGATCCGTACGGAACCTTCGTCCGTATCGTACAGCCGCGGTATCAACGACACGAGCGTACTCTTTCCCGAGCCCGTCGAGCCGATGATGCCCACTAGTTCCCCGGGATTTATGTGCAGACTGATATTTTCAAGCACTTTCTCCTGATTGTCCTTGTAATAGCGGAAAGAAACACTGCGGAACTCAATTTCTCCCTGTGTGACTTCCATGTCAGGATATCCTGCTTCTTCATCGGTGATATCAATCTTTTCATCCATCACCTGCGTAATACGTTTGTCCGAAGCAACGGCGCGGGTACCCTGTAAAAAGATGTTGGCAAGTCTGTCTAAAGATGACAGGATCTGCGACAGATATGTGACGAAAGCCGTCAGCGTGCCGAGCTCCATACTGCCTGCCATGATCTGCTTTCCCGCAAACCACACAACGGCAATTGTCGCAATATCAATGGCTATGGTTGATGCCGGCGATTGCAGGATCATAATCTTCAGTGCCGAAATACTCTTGTCCATGAGGGCGTTGTTAACGGAATAGAACTTATCTTTTTCAAATGCTTCACGCACAAAGGATTTGATGACCCGCTCGTTTGTGACGGTCTCCCGGACATCGGAATTGAGTCCGTCGAGCTTCGCCTGCATGACTGAAAAACGAGGAGAGGCCGCCTTTATGATGACGGCAATGCCAAGACTGAGAAGGATCGCTGCCGCAAGAATAATGAATGCCAGTTTCGGATTCAGAACAAAGGCCATCACCGTCGCTCCGATCAGCATAATCGGGGTCCGCAGCATAGACCGCATCAGGGTCATGATAAAATTCTGGATCTGCGTGATGTCATTGGTAATTCGCGTAATCAGTGAACCCGTAGAAAAATCATCAATGTTGGCGAAGGAAAATTTCTGTATCCGCCGGAACACGTCGCGCCGCAGGTCCGCGGACAGGTTTACGGAGCCGCGTACGCTGAATACCGAACCAATCATCGCGGCTACGAGCATTGCGATTGCAATTGCAGCCATCCATATGCCGTTTTTGATAATGTAAGGGATATCATGGTTCGCGGCCCCCACATTAATAATACCGGCGGTCAAATAAGGAAGAATAACCTCTCCGGACGCTTCAAACGCCACAAAGATCGGGCCGAGTATGAACAAGTGTTTATATTTTTTCAGATAGGTCGTATATTTCTTCACGGCATTTTCCCTCTGTCTTCCTGTTTTTTGTGCTGTCCTGTTATTTTCTCCCTGTCCCGGAGAGACTTTTCAATATAGCCAGATAACCATGTATCATTGTTTCGAAGCTGTCCTCAAGGGGAATTGTATTCAGCCGCATGAAGCCTGCAGCTTCGAGCGAAGTGAAACCGTGCAGTGCTGACCGGAAACACCGCATAAAATGGACGCTCTCATTCGTTCCCGCGCCGAATTCGCTGACAAGTGTTCGAAGCGGCTTAATGCTCCAAAGGGAAGCTTTTATTAATTCGGGATTTTTCAGGTCCGGCATCCTGATAATTGCCTTGTACAGCTCCGGATTATCGAGTGCAAATCTCCGGTAAGCCCTTGCGGCGGACAGAAATGCTTCGTCACGTTCTTTTCCGGCAGCAGCAAGGGTCAGCGCTGCATTCATACAGCTGACTGCATTCTTACCGACTGCCGTATTAATCTCCCCGACTCCTTCTATATGGTTATAAAGAGAAGCGGGCTTTACATGAAGACGCTCAGCCAGTTCACGCAGGGAGAAATTGTCATATCCCTTCTCCTCCACAAGCTTCGTTGCCGTCTCCATAATATCTTTGCTGTTCAGCCCTTTTCCTGCCATGTTTCCATCCTCCGCATTCACAAAACTAACGCCGTTAGTATTATGCGCTAACAGTGTTAGTTTTGTCAAGACGGAGCCATCGGACCGATATGCAGAATATTACTTAACGGTCACGCCGAGGAAGCTGACCAACTCTGCGGCCTGCTCTCCGCTGACTGCCGCGCCTTTCAGTTCTTCCCCGTTCCGGGACAGTGCAATCCCCGTAAAGCGGCTGGTGGAAAAATCCAGCCCGGCCAGCGGTGTACCGAAGAAATTTGCCTGGGCCAGATTGGATTTGTCGAATGCGGCAGCCTTCATGCTGCATTTTGAAAAATAGCTGTCCCGCAGGTCGCTGTTCTGAAAAATCACCCTGTTAAATATTGCACCGTCAAAATTCGCAATCTGCATCACACTGCCGCTGCACCGCTGGTTGTTCCAGTGTGACTGGATAAAGCTTGTGCCTGCTGCCTTGCATCCGTGCCATTCGCATCGTTCGAACCAGGCGGAATCGAATCTGCATCCGGAGAAATCACAGTTTCTGAACAGGCAGTCGGAAAAGCATGACTGGGAGAAATCACATTTATAGAAACGGCAGTGTTCAAAACGGCAGCTGACAAAGTCCATTTTCGCAAAAATACCGTCCTCCGCACGGATGCCGCGGATACAAAGCTGTTCGCCGCCCTCATCCTGCACAATTGTTGAAAAATCATCTGTTTGGGTCAATTTCCCGGCCGAAAGCGGCGCTTTAATTTTTGACATTTGCAAATTTCACGTCCCTCGTTTCCAGTCATTTCTTATTGTTTCTGATTTATGCTTCCGGCTGCTGTTTTCAGATAGACCTGTTTTTCCTCCATGCGGTTGAGCCACAGCATCATCAGGGCGCCCGCCATGTAGCCTGCCATACAGGACAGTTCGCCCGGCAGGTTTTCAGACGGATTGACAGCAAGAAACACAAGCACAGCGAGCGCAGTTAAACCAAGTCCGACGGCACACGCAAGGCTGGCCTTTTTCAGGGCCAATGAGGAATTCCTGTATACCCGGATTTCCATTTGCCGTGCAGCGGTTACGTAGCCGGCGGCAGCCGCCGACAGCCGAAGGATACACGCGAGAACCACGACTTCAGGCAGCACGACATATTTGGTGCAGTTGCTTCCGACCGGGCGGGTTGTGCACAGAAAGTACAGAGCTGCGGTTCCGAGACAAATTGCCGCATACAGGAACCGGCGCAGCCGGTACTTCCCTTCCGGCAGATCCCGGCGGTAATAGTCACCGGTATAAGTCATTTTCGTATGACTGCCGCTGCCGTCCGGATTTGGAATCACTGTTTCCGTGTAACCCTCAAAATATCGCTGATAGTATCTGCTGTGATAGGATCCCATGCCTGCCTCCCTGCCCGTCTGCAGTATTGTCCGCGTATATCGGGCCTTGCTTTTTCAGAACGGACAGAGGGCCGCTCCTGTCAGACGGATTCCCGTGACAGGAGCAGCCCCTGATCCGGCGGTTTGCTCGCTTGGTCAGTCTTCCTGCGTATTTACGGAAACTGTATCAACGGCAGAAAGTTCCTTCTTTTTCCTTTTTTTGACAACAAAGACAATTGTGCAGATTATGATCGGCACAACAACAGCCATATACATTTTTCTGTATCCAAGGTACGCTACCAGGAATCCGGCTGTATTGCTTCCCAAAAAGTTACCCAGGTCTGTTCCGATATAGCTGGTATTGCTTGCACTTCCGCGTTTCGATGCATCCGCGTTCCGCACACACTCCGACATGAGGATCGGCTGCTGGCCGCCTGAAAAAATACCCATAAGCACGGCTGCCACTATAAATACCGGCATTGTCCTGGCCGTTGAGATCGTAATCAGCCCGATAACGCCAAGAATTTCGCAGATAATCAGTACTTTCAGTATCCCGAGCGTATCTGCAAGCTTCCCGACAACCGGTCTGCAGACAAAAACAAAAATGGCTTGAATCGTAAAATACAGGGCAATATTTTTGATGTTCAGTGTTCCGGCAAAAATAACGAGGAATGCCGTAATGGACGACATGGCAATGCTGTTGCAGAACGTCAGCGATGCCGGCAGTATGGAAGGGAAATAAACCATGTTACGGATATTGAAGGAATAATGCCTTTTCCTGGCAGGAGCAGGGTCAACTTTCAGGAAGAAAGTTAATGCAATGCAGATAATCATCAGGATAACATTCAGATTGTACAATGCGTTATATCCGTATTTTGATGAGAACGGAAGGGCAATCATCGGTGCGATAGTCTGCGACAGGGTTTGTCCGAGACCGTAAATACCTATACCGGTTGCCATGTTTGCCGAAGTAAAGCAGTTGGTAGCGATTGTCATGCACAATGTTGAACCGACACCCCAGGCAAATCCGTTCATCCCTCTGAAAAGCAGAAGCATCCAGTACCGGTCTGCCAGTGTCAGGCCAAAAACGGATACGAGCATAACCGAGAAGCAGATGCGCATGGTAACAAGTTTGTTTTCATTATCTACGATCTGGCCCGAAAACGGACGCATAATCAGGGCACACATTGCAAACATGCCTGCCAGAAGGCCGACCGACTGGGCACCGACTCCCATTTCGCTGGCAAATTTGGGTAATGTCAGTGACAGCATGTTGCTTGAATTGTAATTGAAAAAAGCAATCAGGAATATTACCAGAAACATTTTGTTCCTGAATGGTGATGTTTCTTTCAAACCTTTTAGTTGAAACGGACTTTTTATCTTCATGATATAGCTGCCTTTCCAGTGATTATTTTTTCAGATGCTTATCGAGAAAGGAAATCACTCTTTCCATATTTTCACTTGTCTCAAAAAGCGGATCGCCATGGTCTGCATCCTCCAGAATTTCGAATATTACTTTCTCCCCGCCGGCAGCTTCCCTGATCTTTTCGGCAAGCATCGCAGACTGCTGATAAGGAACCGAGTGGTCCTTCCGGCCGTGCTGAAGCAGGAGAGGCGAAATAGAGGACGTGACATATGTCATCGGGTTGCCCTTCTCAACATATTCGGGATCCATTTCCGTAATATGCCCGCCCATATATTCGGATTCCGGGGAATCCGAATCGTCGTGTCCGTCCGACAGAAATCCGCTTTCTGCAAGCTGCTTTTCCATAAGCAGGAAATCCGTGGGAGCAAACCAGGATACGCCGCACTGCACGGAAGAATCAAAACCGGCATTGCCCATGTTCAGGTCCTCAAGTTCCGGCCTGCCGGCTGATGCACATATCATGCAGGTTAAATTGGCACCCGCAGACCCTCCTGCAGCGGCGATCCGGTCCGGGTCAACGGAATATTCGGCAGCATGCGCTTTCAGAAACCGTATCGCTGCTTTACAGTCCCTGACGGCCGCCGGGAAGATGGCTTCCCCGCTCAGCCGGTAGTTGATGCTGGCGACGGCATATCCTTTTTTGACAGCCTGAAAATACGGCTGTACCTGAAAATCTCCCTTATCTCCGCCTTTGAACGCCCCGCCGTGTATGTAGACGATCAGCGGGAAGGGGCCCTGACCTTCATTTGGAATGTATATATCCATTTTTTGTGACTGTGAATCCGTGTAATAGGCGACATCCATATATTTGCGCTCTATTTGCGTCGAATCACACGGTGGGCGCTTCTTATGTATCTTTTCCGTTTTGTTTTTTCCCATATTCATGTTCTCCTCATTCATTCACGCATACTGCAGAGTGTCTGCTGCGTATGCATTTCCCATGGAAAACGTATTGTCCCATCCCGGTGCGAACCGGGATGAGACAACTCCATTATTCTTTGTCTTCTTTTGGCTCGTGGATAAGGTCGGGATTGTAGCCAAGATAGTTTCTGCCCTTCAGCACCATTGTGCGGTCCGGCCGGCCGGACGAAGGTCCCCAGAAACTCGGCACCGTAACGGGACTGTATGTACCGTTTAAGAGCTGGTGGCAGAGATCGATCGCATTGGGAAGGCAATCATCACCCAAAGGCATGCCGAGGGCACGGAAATCGTGGTGTCCGTTGTAAATGCCGTCATAACGGCTGCCCATGTCACGCATCCGCTCGAGATACGTTACGGATTTTTCAATGCTGATGCTTGCCATGCCGAGGTTGTAATTAAGAGCATCACCGCAGAACAGACATCTGGTATTTTCGTCGAGGAATATCATCTCGCCCGGGGCATGTCCGGGACAGTCGTAAGCAGTAACGATGCGGCCGCCTAAGTCAAACTGCTGCCCGTCATACAGATCGTGGATGATCGGCATCGGTTCGTCGGGGCCGGGATTACTCATATCCGTTTCAAGATTGTAAGGGTATATTCCCTTTTCACGCAGGGCAATGAGCTTTGTATCATCGAGACGGCGTTCGATATCCTGCGGAATCGGCTTGCCGGCTTCCTTAGGGTTTATCCAGATCTCATCAAACTGTCTCGCGTTGCCCGTGTGATCGACATGTCCGTGACTGATTACGACGATAAGGGGCTTATCGGTGATCTGTTCAACCGCTCCCCTCAGATCGCCGATTCCCATGCCGGTATCAATCAGCATAGCTTTTTCCTCGCCGATCAGAAGAAAAAGGCTGGCAAGGTCGAACTCGTCAATTTCCCATGTATCTTTTTTGAATTGCACCATCGGGTATAATTTCGTGCGCATTTGTATATCCTCCATTCATTTATTTATCTATCTATTTCATTTCGGTTTCGGTAAAAACTCATAAACCGTCCTTGACAGCAGCTTTTCTCCCTTCCGGTAAACGGGAGACCGGTACGACGGGCAGTTGACGGCATTGGGAACGAACTGCGTCTCCAGGCAGATGGATCCGTACACTCCCGGTAATCCCCCGTCTGTCTCACGTGGGGGCGGGGTGAATACAATTAAAGCAGGCATATCCGTATAGACCCGCATCATCCGTCCTGTATCCGGGGCAATCAATTCCGCGGCTTCGCCGAACCCTTCTTTTGCGAGGATAAAACAGTCGTCATACCCGGCGGGCGTGCGGGTGAAGAAGCCTTTCGAATCAGATTCCATCGCCTCGCGCAGCGTGCGCCGCACGCTGAAATCCACCGGCAGACCCGCAACATTTCTCTTTTCTCCCGTCGGCATTCCGATACGGCCCTTTGCCGCTATCGTATTTGAATCGATCTTCAGGATGCTGTCCCTCACATCTCCCGAACCGGACAGATTAAAGTAAGCGTGGTTTGTCGGGCAGAGAACCGTGTCTCCGTAGGGCAAAAGATCGTATGCAATTTCGAGGCAATGATCATCGCGGAAGGCAAAACGCACATGCACGTCAACGTCGCAGTCAAACCCGCCTTCGCCCTTGTCGCGCAGATAAAAGCTCACCGAATGATTTGCTTCGTCTGTCTCGGCGCAGAACATCCTGCATGCGTAATTGCCGCTGGCACCATGAAGAAAGTGCCCCTTTGCGTTCGTTTCGAGCTGCGTGACTTTTCCGTCAATCGCATAACGGCCGAAAGCAATGCGGTTTGCACAGCGTCCGATCGTTGCGCCCTCCTTAGACCGGCCCGTCAATTCGTCGGCATGTTTCACGCCCAGCACGACATTGCCGATATCTCCGCGAGCGTCTCTGACGTTCACGCTGTGCAGCGACGCCCCGAAATCAAGCAGCTCAACGTATTCACCTGTGCTGTTTCGGATGGTATAGCAGGTCACGGATCTTCCGTCCGGCAATTTCCCGAATTCTCTTTCCTCTATCACAAGTCCGATCTCCCATTCTTTGCCGCGCGCGGATCCGGCTGCCTTCCGCCACGGCAGTACACGCTTGCCGCCCCGTGAATTCCGGTCATACGCATTTCCCGTGTACTTACAAACCCCGGGAAATGATCCATCCCGGCTGTTTTGTCTGTCACGGACGGACAGCCGGTACTGCAGCCGCCCAGAATCAGGATGCGGCTTTTGTCATCCATGAAGCTGAAATCCCCGCCGGAGTGTCCCGGCACATAAAAGGCTGTTACCTTCCGGCCGCCAAGATCGAATACCCGGCCGTCATAAAGCGCCTCTGTCTCCGGGAAATCGTCCCGCAGCCGCATGTCTCCTCGGAAATCCGCTCGTACAGCCGTACCGTCAAATCCGCCTGCATGGACAGCTGCCCTATGTGAAACTGCTGCGGTATACGGCAGATCGGTAATTTTTCTGATGATTGCTTCGCAGCCGCGGTACCCCATACCCATATCAACAGCAAGTGCTTTTTGGGTCCCGCAGATGACAAACATACTGTCGAGACCAGATTGACTCACTTCGAAGAAGTCTTCTCCGATCTCGGAAATAATCGGTCTCTTTACCGGCACGTTCATTCCCCATTCCTGTGTTTTCCGGATACTTTTCCTGTTTTTGGGCACAGCAAAGCCGGCCCCTGCCGGGCACCTTCAAAAACAATTTTCCAATCGGTCAATTACAGATTATTGATCTCTCTGGCCCTGCAGCATGAACAAAAATGTCCGGGGAGCAGTTCTTCGAGCTTCTGCTGTTCGTGGCACTCCGGTTTCCTGTATTTGCATCTGTTGGCGAAGCGGCATCCGGGTTTCGGATTGATAGGGGATGTCAGTTCCCCTTCCAGGATTTCGCCTTCCTTCTGGTTATGGATATCCGTAGACGGAATAGCGGAAAGCAGTGCTTTGCTGTATGGATGCAGCGGTTTTAGAAAGAGCTCTTTTGACGGACTCGTCTCTACAAGCTGTCCGAGGTACATGACGCAGATATCGTCGGATATATGACGGACAACGGACATATCATGGGTTACAAACATGTAGGTCAGGTTAAATTCCTTCTGAAGATCCTGCAGAAGGTTCAGGACCTGTGCCTGGATGGAGACGTCAAGAGCGGATACCGGCTCATCGCAGACAATAAACTTGGGATTCAGTGCCAGAGCCCTGCCGATACCGACACGCTGTCTGCGGCCGCCGTCAAGTTCATGCGGATAGGCCAGACGAAGGCGGGATTCAATCCCGACCAGATCCATGAGGCGCTCCGTATTCTTTGCCAGCTCCGTTTTGGAATACCGGCGGGAAACCAGAAGGGGTTCCCGGATGATCTCTTCAACCGTCATACGCGGATCAATGGAAGAATATGGATCCTGAAAAATAATCTGCATATTTTCGCGCAAAGTGTACAATTTCTTATTGCTGACATGCGTAATGTCTTCCCCGTTGAAAAGGATACTGCCGCCCGTACTCTCGTACAGATGGATAATCGTTCGTCCCAGTGTGGATTTTCCGCATCCGGATTCGCCGACTACGCCCATTGTCTTTCCGGCATTGATTGAAAAGGATACGTCATCTACGGCGTGAAGTTCGCCGCGAGGCACATCAAAATATTTACACAGGTTCTTTACTTCAATTATGGGAGTCATTGTAACCCTCCTCAGCAGCTTTGCAGCATCGGCATGAATGCCTTTCATTGATCACCAGCAGCGGCATATCCTGCTTTTTGCATGCATCCGAAGCATACGGACAGCGTGGTGCAAATTTGCAGCCAACCGGCAGGCTCGAAGGATCCGGAGGCAGCCCCTGAATATTATGCAGCCTGTCCACATCCTCGTTCAGTTTGGGAATTGCGCCAAAAAGTCCGATCGTATACGGATGTGTCGGATGGTCAAAGATCTCCTGCTTACTGCCGTATTCGATGATCTGACCCGCATAGATGACGGCTACATCGTCGCAGGATTCCGCAACAACACCAAAATCGTGGGTGATCATAATCATAGAAGTGTTATTGTCTTTTTTCAGTTTGTTGATCATCCGCAGAACCTGGGCCTGGATCGTAACATCGAGGGCGGTTGTCGGCTCATCTGCCAGCAGCACATCCGGATTGCAGGCTAAGGCCATTGCGATAACCACGCGCTGCTTCATGCCTCCGGAAAACTGATGCGGATATTCCTTGTGGCGGTCTGCCGGGATGCCGACCATCTCCAGCATTTCAACAGCTTTGTCCATGGCCTGGCTTTTGGATACCTTATTGTGCAGCCTGACAACCTCGGCGATCTGCTCGCCGACCCGCATGACCGGATTCAGGGCCGTCATGGGGTCCTGAAAGACCATCGATACTTTCCTGCCGCGGATTTTACGCATGTCCGCTTCGCTTACCTCCAACAGATCAACACCGTCCAGAAATACCTGGCCGCTGCGGATCTTTGCCGGAGGATCCGGAAGGAGGCGGAGGATTGATTTTGCAATAGTGGTCTTTCCCGCGCCGGTCTCACCGACCAGGCCCAGGGTTTTTCCTTTCTGCAAATCCAAACACACACCGTTTACTGCATGGATGACTTTGTCTTCCGACGTATATTCCACCACAAGATCCCTTATGGACAGAAATGGCATATTTTTATTTTCTTCACTGCATTTCACGACTGTATTTCACCTCCTCTTATTATTTTTTCAGCTTCGGATCAAGGACGTCACGGATTCCGTCACCGAACATATTCAGGGCCAGTACCGTGACTGCAATAAACAGACCCGGGAATATTACAAGGTATGGATAGTTGCGTATATATGTTCTTCCGGCCGAGAGCATTGCGCCCCATTCAGGCGTCGGAGGCTGAACACCGAGACCGACATAGCTGAGGGATGCAGCAGTCAGAATTGAATTCGCGACCGTCATGGTTGTCTGTACGATCAGGGGGGCAATGCTGTTTGGAAGCACATGCTTCAAAATGATCCGGCCCTTCTTGCAGCCGATTGCTGACGATGCTTCCAGAAACTCCGTGCCCCGGATCTTCATGATCGAGGCGCGCAGTATTCGTGCAAACCCGGGTATGTGTCCGATTCCGATGGCCATAACGGTCTTATCAAAACCGGAACCGAGCGCCGTTGAAATAGCAATCGTAAGAAGTATGCCCGGGATTGACTGGATAATGTCCAGGCAGCGCATGATGATATTGTCTACGCGGCCGCCGAAATACCCGGAGATTGCACCGATGAAAAGACTCGGTACAATGGCCACGCCTACCGCACAGATGCCGATGCTCAGGGAAAACCTGCCGCCGTACAGGATCCGGCTCAAAATATCCCGGCCCAAATCGTCGGTCCCGAACAGGTGTTCAAGGGACGGTGAGGCCAGCATGTTGGTCATGTCCATTTTGTCGTATGGATATTTTGAAATCCACGGTGCCAGAATTGCGAGCACGACAAGAACCAGGAAAATATACAGACCGGTCGTCGCAGCCTTGTTTTTTCTCAATCGCCGCATGGCACTTCGGAACGCGCTTTCTTTTCTGCCGGCGCGCCATTTTGTATTCATTACTGTTACACCTTCGCTATGCATTTTTTCTTTCTCCTACTCGTTCCCTCATACTGTGCTTTGATGCGGGGGTCGACAAACCCATAAATCAGATCAACAAGCAAAATAACAATGCTGAAGCTGACAGCCAGCAAAATCACCGAACCCTGAACAACAGGATAGTCGCGGGAGTTGATTGCCTGCACCATATAAGAACCGATACCAGGGATGGAAAATACGTTTTCGATAATAACCGTACCGCCCAGTGAATGTCCGAAAGTAGTGCCTGCTACCGTAATGATCGGAATCAGTGCGTTCGGGAGCGCATGCCTGTAAATTACATGATTTTCGGATAAGCCCTTGGCGCGTGCCGTAACGATATAGTCAGACCGGATAACTTCCAGCATGCTTGAACGCGTCTGGCGCGCCAGCATAGCTATTGTGCCGAACGAATTGGCAATTGTAGGCAGGATAAAATATTGGAGACCGCCTACTCCGTAAGCGGGAAGCCATCTGAGTTTCAATGCGAACAGAATGGACAGCATCAGGCCGAGCCAGAAAGCCGGCATGGATACGCCTGCCAGGGCAAAAAACATGCAGATCCGGTCTCCCCAGCCGTTTTGGTGGATGGCCGCATTGACGCCGAGAGGGATGCCGATGATCAGCGAAAGGAGCATGCATGAAATTGCCAGTGTAAAGGTATAGGGTAAACGTTGGATCATCTCGGTTGTTATGCTCGTTTTTGTAATGTAGGATGAACCAAAATCGAGTCTAAGGAAAACATCCTTTAAATAGCTTCCGAGGCGAACGATGTATGGCTGGTTCAAACCAAGTTGTTCTCGCAATAGATTCAGGTCTTTCTCCGTTGCACCGTTTCCCAGAATAATAGAAGCAGGGTCGCCTGGGACAAAATACATGAGTGTAAAGATCAAAATGGCCACACCCACGACTACCGGGATTATCCAGAGCAGCCTTTTCAGGATATACTTAATCATTCTTCTTCAACCTCGTGACAATAAGATTTTACGAATCCGATAAGGTGCGGCAGTTCATTTCCGCTTGCTGCCGCACCTCATCTGCCTGGATTCAGTCAGGTTTGCTCTGATTCAGCTGTTGTCTTAATACTTGTCATTAAAAATGGTGTTGCAGGGAGCACAATAGCATTTGCTGTCGAAGGTGAGTTTTTCAATACCTTCACGTGCAACCATGAATGTTGTGCTTGAGAACAGACCCATGCAGTATGCCTGCTGCGTCATGTATTCATGGAGATTATTCATGTCCTCTTCGGTATGGCCGTCAATTGCAATTGCCTTTTCGACCAAAGCCTGCAGTTTGTCATCCTTCACGCCGTTAACCGTCCCGTTGGTATACTGACGGCTGTCGAATTTGCCGCGCAGGGCAGCAACCAGGTAATCCGATGCACCGGTGTTGTCGAGCATGATATCCCATTCGTTTGCATCCGCCGTGTCATTCTTGTACGTGTTGAAAAGTGCCTGGTCATACTGCAGAATCGTAGAATTGATGCCGATATTCAGCAGATATCCCTGAATAATCTGTGCTTCCTTGTTACGGACAGGAGTGTTATCCGTCATAATGCGGAGAGTCAGCTCTCCTTCCTTGTAACCGGCCTCTTTAAGAGCTGCTTTCGCCGCATCCACGTCATAGTCGTTATAGTCTTCCGTGTCCCATGCTTTTACATAATCCGGGAACTGATTGCAGCCAAAGTCATGAAGCACATTGCCGTAACCATTTACAGCTCCGTCAACAAGACCCTGCTTGTCAATGCACTTCAGAACAGCCTGGCGAAGCGGAAGGTTATTATAAAATACGGTATCCGTGTCGCAGTTCAGATACAGCTGTTGTGTAATGTTTGATTCGTTGGTAAAGACGGTAAAGCCTTTTGCAGAGCTTCCGCCCTCCATGAAATTCTCCGCTTCCGTAGCGCCCATACCCAGAGCCAGGTCAATTTTTCCGGTCTCAAGGGCTATGGCCATCTGGGAGGATTCTTTGATAATATCGTACTCGATTACATCCGGATTCTGGCACTGGAATGTAGCAAGGGCGTCCTTGTCCGTCTGCCAGAAATTATTCGTCTTTGTGAAGACCATGGAAGATCCGGGAACATAAGACGTCAGCGCATAACCGGTTGTGCCGACAGGTGTCGTCGCCATCTGATCGGAGCTGGACTCATAAGCTTTCTGTGATACGATACGGCATGCGGCAATAACCTTGTTGAAACCGCCGATGAAATCACAGTTCAGCTTCATCTCGATCGAATAGTCACTGAGCTTCGTAACGGAATCAATGTATTTCATGCTGTTATTTCCGCCGAGATCCGTCATTGTTTTGATGCTGAAGATTACGTCGTCAGCGGTAATGTGGTTGCCTGCGGTATCATAAATGCTGTCATAGATATCGATATCGTATGTCAGGTTCCCCATGTCCTTATAGTCCTTCATCATATAGCCTTCAAGAACGCCTCCGACTGCAGAGAGGTCACCGAGAGGTTCATAGAGGGTATTGGCGATGTAGCTGAATCCGGAACCGCTCTGCACAAAGGGAGACAGGGTTCCTGGGTCCGCATTGATGCCGATGCGGAGTGTTATGGGTCCGGTGGGAGTACCAGCCGTGCTGGCTGCAGAACCGTCGGCAGCTGTCGTGGCGGCTGCCTGGGTCGAAGCCGCACTTGTCTGAGCGGCTGCGCCTGAACAGCCAGCCAATGAAGTGACCGCCATCGTCGCGGCAATTAGAAGAGCAGCAATTTTTTTCGTTTTCATTCTTTTTCCTCCTCGTTTTTTATATTAACTGCCTGTTGTCGGCAATAATATCTGTTTCATGATTCCAGGTCAACAATATCGCGTTTGTGCCTGTGGTATCTGATCATCCTGCACAATTCCTGCTCATTTTATAGTCTTCCTTTTGTGCTGTAAATCAGAAGTTCTCACGAATATGTGCAATATCTTTCGATTCTTTTCATGTTAGGTTCATTTATTTTTTACTATTTCGATTTCCTCGGATTCGAGTTGTCATTCTGCACAAGACTCGTTCAGTATATGGCGCCTGTTTTGCAGCGTAAATCACAATTCCTTATGAATGTGTGCCATATCTTTCGATTTTTCCGGCAGTCCTATCGTTTTATCTTCTCAAAAATGACGCAGACAGGACATACAGGCGGGAAGTCATTTGGAAATGTAAGGAAAATCTTGAAATAATCCACATATTTTTGGAACGCATGCTGATTTCTTGATATTTTGCACACTTTTCCGATATAATGTGTTTCAATTCGTGAAATAGCAAACGTATTGGCAAAATGCCCCGCTGAGAAAGCGGATAATACATGTTTTACGGCATTTTATTCCAGTCCATCACCTTTGAGGGAGACACATGCATCAGGCTAGAGTAATCATTGCAGATGATGACCCGCATATCGGTACTGCACTGTCCCATTACATCCATACGCGCGAACAACAGTTTAAGACAATCGGCATGGCATTTAACGGCGAGGACCTTCTGAACAAAATCATCGAAGCCAGGCCTGATATCGTAATCACCGATATTGATATGCCCATAATTAACGGGCTTGAAGTCATCCGGCGAATTACAAAAATGGGAATCGCATGCAAGTTCATTATCATCAGCGAATACCGCAAATTTGAATACATCTATGACGCCTTAAAATATGACGTAGCAGCTTACCTGCTCAAACCGGTTGATCAGGATGAGCTGAATGCTGCCCTCAACAAAATTGCCTGGCAGATCCGGCATGATTCGTATATTCTGCCGAGAGGAAACACTCAGGAGATCCGCGATTACTTTGTCCATACGGGAGCGCTGCTGCTTGCGGGTGAGCCGATGCCGATAGAAGAAATAAATACCACATACTGTACGCATTTCCGCGAGGGCTGCTTCCAGGTTGTCATGATCAGAATTGATCATATCAGCAGGCCGAAGCGGATCCCGGAAAGCGAGTCCCTTCTGCATCAGGAAGTGCAGGATATCCTGCAGCGGCATCTGGGCCAATACTGCAGCGACCTGATCATATCGAGTGACTGGGATGACATCATAGCATATATCAATTATCCGCAGGAAAACAGCAAAGCCGTCCAGGATGAGCTGTCGAAGCTTCTGGGACCGATCAATAAAGTCACCGAGCTCGATGAGGGGCTCGCGGCAACCCTGTGCGTGGGCGGAATTTATCAGGATATCTGCAGTTTTGAAAAATCCAAAAAGGAAGCGACATATGCCGCCTGGATGCGCATGGAGCTGGGAGTCGGGAAAATAATTGTCTGGGGAAAACCCTCCGTAGAATACAGCATCTCCCTGCATGCAAAGCTGCAGGAACTTGACGGACGGATCCGGAAGGCTTTTGAAACCCTGAATACCAAGGAATTTGTCAAATGCATCAACGAGCTCTTTTCCTTTTCAAAGCCCGCCCTCGGAGGCCATGAAGTAAAAGACTTCATCAAGGTCTTTCCGAAGGTCTTCTTTGATGTGAACACAGAAATGCTCGCCGGCTTCCCCGATGCCGACCGCCTCAAAAATGAGATCCAGTATGCGCTCAGGGCAGTTACGACTTTTGAAAGCCTGAAGGATGTGTTGATTACACAGTTCTCAAGTCTGATGGACCAGGTCCGGACGTATGTCGAAAGCAGAAACACAAAGCCCGTCCGGCATGCGATCGATTATGTGAAAAAGAACTACAGCAAACCGATCCGTCTCGAGACAGCCGCATCCGAGGTCGGATTGAGCCCGACTTATTTTTCGAGCATTTTCAAGAAAGAGACCGGGCAGAATTTTTCCGATTATGTAACCGAATACAGGCTGATAATCGCGAAGAATCTTCTGAAAAGCAGCGATATGAACATCAACGAAATCGCAAATGCCCTGGGCTTTTCCGACTGGCGGTATTTCAGCAAACTGTTTAAGAAGATGGAAGGAATTAAGCCGACGGAATACAGGAAGATCCACGCCTGAGACGGTACCGCGCAACATAAGAAACGGGGGTGCCTCCTTTGAAAGGCACCCCCGTTTCTTATGCATACATGTAATATCTGTTTGCTGCCCCCGCATCCGTACAGCTTCTTTATGTGCGAATTACATATCCGTCTTTCCTGGGTTTTGCTTCCGGCATATCACATGCACGGTATCCCAGAATACAATTTCCGATGCCGGCATAACTGCTCCCGATGCCCCATTTTTTCAGCAGAGCCTGTCCCTCTTCGCCGGCGAAAACTTCCCCTGCCCTGTGGACCCAGCAGGAATCTACGCCGACGGAATATGCTGCGTTCAAAAGATTACCCATTACCAGACTGCCGTCTTCCATATAGGTTCTCCTGCTGCTGTCCGCAAGAACAGCGATAACCGTCGGCGCCCCGTAAAACGGATCCGTGTCCGGATCACCCATAACCTCCGCATTCATACGGGAAAGTTTCCGGATGAGTTCCTTATCCTGAACAACAACCATAACGGCTGACTGGCCGCCCATACCGCTCGGGGCATATGTACCGGCCTCCAATATACGGGCCAGCTGCTCTTCCGATATCTGCTCATCCCTGTACGCGCGGATGCTTCTTCTCTCTTTAAGAACTCTTAATGTATCATTCATAGATATGACTCCTTTTTCGGCCTGCAGCTTGAATTCCCGTATACGGCATGCGGCAGGACTTTTCCTGTATTTTACCACTGTATTTCATTTTTCAGGTCTCTTCCGGCCTGCTTTCAGATTTCCTGCAAATATTTCCGGCCGGTATTCCGGACAAAAAAAGAAGAGGCGGAGATTCCGCCCCTTCCCGTGATCAGCAAATTCCGACTCTTCCGGCCTGCCTGCTTATTCCGCGTCACTGTCTGCTGCGGCAGGTTCCCGGAACCGGGTTATTCGGCCATGAACTGATCCTTTGCCGCTCCGCATAGAGGGCATGTCCAATCCTCGGGGATGTCCTCCCATTTTGTGCCGGGAGCAATGCCGCTGTCCGGATCACCCGCTGCCTCATCGTAAACATACCCGCAAAGTGAACATGTGTAATTTTTCATAAGAATATCCTTCTTTCTGTCTATTGTATTTATTTGCAGCTTGTATTCTTTACAAATTATATTAAAACAAACGAACATGTATGTCAATACCGCGACAGTATCCGTAATATTTCTGTGTTGCCGGTGAACCTGCGGATGTATTCTCAAACAGGGAGAACGGCCTCACATCCCGGCACAAAATGTGTAAAACCCCAGGTATTCGTCTGCCAGCAATGCATTCCGGGGCATTACGAAATTGAACTCGCGCTGAATTGCAAAGTCATCCATGTCGATCTCGCAAAGCGATCCCTCCGCCAGTTCCTTTTCTGCCGCAGGCCGGTACAGAAATGTAATTCCTGCATTATCCCTGACCAGTTCCTTGATAGCCGCAAAATTGCTGATCTGGCTCTCATGCGCAAACCCCGCAAGCCCGAGCGAATGCTGCTGCAGGATCTGCTCGATAATTTCCCGTGTCCCGGACCCTCGTTCCCGCACAATAATACGTTCGTTCAGCAGTTCGTCCAGCTTCCACTTAGAACCGCACAGGTGACTCAGTGGTGAGCACACACCGATAAATTTCTCCTTCTTCAGCAAACGGTATTCATAGGCTGACTTATCAAAGAATCCCTCCAGCAGAGCGAAGTCGATCTCCCCCCTGTCCAGCATGTTCAGGAGCACCTGCGTATTGTCGACATACATATCCGCGTCCATATCGGCATTCTGTTCCAGATACGCTTTCAGAATACGCGGGATTACATACTCGCCGATTGTCCTGGTTGCGCCGATGCGGAAGGCGGGCCGTCCTGCTGGCGCGCGCATCAGATTTTCAATCTGTATGGCATTCCGTTTCATTTCACTGACGTATTTTTTCAGCTCGATGCCTTTTTCCGTAAGCGCCAGCCGTTTGCCTGCATACGTGAAGAGTTTTGTTCCGTACCTGCTTTCAAGGAATTTGATATGCTGCGTCACCGCAGGCTGTGTTACAAACAGCGACTGAGCCGTTTTGGTATAACTGAGCGTGCCGCAAAGAACAAGAAAAGTCTCATATCGATTGTCCAGCATTTTGATCTCCTATTTGTGCAATTTATAGACCTATAAGTATTTATAATTTGATTTTATGGCTTATGCAGGGTATATTCAATGCGCAGAAAACATTTTTCCTGTTAAAAAAATACCTGGCCTGCCGAAAATCCGCAAAAAAGAGAGGTCATTTCATGAAAATATATCTGGAAACCTGCAAAAAACACATTCCCGGCATTTTACTGTGCCTTGCCATTGCTGCAGCCGCCTGGTTTCTCGGGAAGGAATTTACGATTGTCGGCGGAGCTGTTTTCGGAATTGTCCTCGGCATTCTTGCTTCGCTTTTCAGGCGGGCGGAAAAATATGATGCCGGGATTCGCTTTACGTCCAAAAAAATCCTGCAGTATTCCATCATCCTTCTTGGATTTGAAATGAATATCGGAAATATCATCAAAGTCGGTACGCAGTCCCTGTATGTCATCATTTTTACCCTGACAGCTTCCTTTGTCACTGCATTCCTCGTAAGCAGGGTGCTGAAAACGCCGGCAAATATCTCTGTCCTCATCGGTGTCGGCACATCAATCTGCGGAGGTTCCGCAATCGCTGCAGCGGCGCCTGTAATCAAGGCAAAGGACGAAGAGATAGCCCAGGCGATATCCACGATTTTCCTGTTCAACATCATCGCGGTTTTCCTGTTCCCGGCGCTTGGCCGCCTGATCGGACTTACGGACACGGGATTCGGCATGTGGGCCGGTACAGCAATCAATGATACTTCATCCGTCGTAGCTGCGGCATCCGCATGGAGTCAGCAGGCAGGCAGCGGAACCGCCCTGCAGTTCGCGACGATTGTCAAACTCACACGCACGCTGATGATTGTTCCCGTCACACTCGTACTTGCTCTGTACACTTCACGGAAAGCGAAAAAAGAAGCTGACCTGAGTAAGGATACCTACTCATTTAAAAAAGTATTCCCCTGGTTTGTGCTTGGTTTTATTGCCGCTGCTCTGATCTACACATTTCTTCCGATTCCGGCCGCCGTTTCCTCGTTCCTTGTCCAGGCAGGGAAATTTCTGATCGTCATGGCCATGGCTGCCATCGGTCTCAATACGAACCTGAAAAAGCTTCTGACCCAGAGCGCAAGGCCGCTTATCCTCGGCATCTCCTGCTGGGCCGCCGTATCCGTCGTGTCGCTTCTTGTACAGAAATTATCAGGAATGATATAAGAGGCTGCCCTGCCGCCTCTCAATTTATCGGAGCCCGTCCCCGCTTAATCTGCCGTCACACCAAAACAGGAATGACCCGACATCGGATCATTCCTGTTTCTCTATACTCGTTTCTATGCCGCAAAGTTTCCCGCCGCGCAGTTCGGATACCGGTCCGTGCCCTCCGCAGACAATGCAGGGGCGCCCATTCTGCTCGGATATTCCCTGAATCAGCGCCATAGCCTGCCGCCTCATCTCCGTCGCCTTTTTCGAATTAACGTTCACGCTCTTCATCAGGTATGGGGCGAGCGAATTGAATTCCGCGCGCTCTTTGGAAAACCCGCTGATGTTAACAAGGTTATCGCCGGTGAATACGATGCCGGCTTCCCTGCATACATAAATCATTTCCCCGTATATGTGTCCGCCGCTTCCTTCCAGTACCGAAAAATGCAGATCCCCGATAACCAGCTCCCCGATCGGAAGAAAGGAATCGTGTTCCTTCGGCGTGCCGCTGTCCATGATCGTTAACCCCGCCGTGTCGGGCGCGGTATATCCGGAGATAATCTGGCTGATTTTACTGTAACCCAAATGCAGTTCCGTCTGTTCGCGGTAATCCGGAAGCCGGTCTATCTGGCGCTGAAAATCTTCTGCGCTCTTCCGGTTTACGATAATTTCCGCATCTTTGATCAGATGCAGGAGTCCGCAGTGGTCAACGTCCGCATGGGTAATATAGACCTTTTTCGTTCTTGTTTCCCAGTCAGGAATCAGATCCCGCAGTACATGCAGCAATTCATCCGCATAAATCGCATAACCGGTATCAAGAAGTACAAGTTCGTCCGGGCTGACCAGAACATAGGTGTTGCTGCCGCAGAACGGCTGCACGCTGTAGAGGTCTACACTGCCGCTGAGGCGGATTTTCTGAATATTGGTCCTGTAATGCACACCGCGGCAGCTGCTTACAAAGTAAGCAAACCTTTGAATATAAGCAAATACTTTGGCTGCATCCTCCCCTTCGGACTGCAGTACCTGAAGTATCCTGTTTGATTCGGCAATAAACTGCATTGTATGCTCCGTGCTGAGTCCGAGCAATTCCTGCATCTTGTTGGCCAGGCGGATATAAAAGACCGTGTTGTCCAGATTCTCCTCCGAGCTCTCGCACTCAATAATGTCTACCGGGTAAATCTCACTGATCTTGTCGAGCAGGGTTTTGACAATACCCGGATTTTCAATCAGAAGGCCGAATTTGAAATCCTGATAAGGCTTTCCGTCAGCACAGGCGTTCATATAGGAAATGTTAATGTCATGCCGGTTCAGGATTTCAAGTACGGGCAGGATGGCACCGTACCTGTCCGGAATCCTGACAGACACCTCAATGACTCTTGTTTCCGTAATTTTTTTGTTGATAAATCCGTTGGCGGAAAGGTCTTCTTCAATCCTGAGAAGCTTTTCCGCAGGAGCCTGGACATCAATGAACAGCATGTGGAGGTCAACCGCCTTATTATAGCTGACCCTTACAATATTGCCGTGATGGGCTGCTATGATACTGGATGCCCGAAGAAAAGTGCCGGCTTTATCCGGCATGCTCGTAACAAATGTTTTTCGCGGCATAACCTGTTCCTCCCATGAAAGCATTGCGTGTCCGGTCTTTTGACATCCGGATGCCGCGGCAGGCATAAATCTGCATAAACCTGTCTGCTTATCTTTAAGAGTATAGCCGCTTCATGCATGCTTTAGAATCCAATTTTACGATCTGCTTTCAACTATTTTGTTCATTGCCGCCGGCGGGTCGCCTGTACAGTCAATCCAGCACGAGAGATAAATACGGCGGACGGCCCTGCAGCACAGGCGGATCTTCCAGATAGTGAATCATTCCGAACGGCTGCGGCACGCTCTCCTGCAGCGATCCTGCCGGCAGACGCAGGAGGTATTTTTCCGCTCCGAGCGTATGATGCAGGATGGAAACAGCTTCCGGAATTTCCATCTGTATGAGGGCCAGCTCCCTGACAATTATCTTTCGTCCCATCCAGCCGCAGACAGCATATCCCTCGCCGGACTTTGTCCGGAAATGATAGATACCGTCGCCCCAGGCCCAGGCCGCGCTGCTTACATAGGCAAGCGCTTCATCGGACCATTTTACAAACAGGCTGCTGCCGGAGAACGCATTCTCACGCAGCCGTGAAAAGTCCGGCAGCGTACAGGGGGTGCAGACGGCATCCTGCGGAAGGGGCGGAAGCTCGGAAGAATTATACGTAATGCTGTCAATAAAAAACACAGTCTCATAACCTCTTTTTTCATAGAAGGAAAAGAGGCTGACAGAGGAAGGGACAAGGACGGCTGCCGTTTCCCCGTTGTCTTTCATACGCGAGTGGCATTCCTGCAGAAGCCTTGAACTGATGCCCTGTCCGCGGTAACCGCTGGCGGTTGCTACGGCATAGATATACCGGCCGTTCCGCACTTCCCCGCCGAAAGCAAGCCGGACCGGAAGCATCGTCAGCATTCCCGTAATCTGATCCCCGTCCGCATCGACCAGCATGTACCGGTTACGGTGGCGGTTCTTAAAGTAATACTCCAGTGATTCCGCAGAATCTCCGAATGCCTTACGCCACAAAGCCTTCAGCTGGGGATGGTCTTCATCTTTCGCTAAACGTATCATATGTCATCTCCTCACTGCCGATTTCTTCGCCATGCATCCGCCGCGAAGACATTACTTCTCTTCCCTGCTTTGCCCGGATCTTTGTTTTCTCACTCCGTTATCCGCATCTTCGTATGCTCCGAGGTGTTCATGGTATTCTTTCAGTTTCCGGTCGGCGCGGAAGAAAACGCTGCCCTCCGGAAAATTGCCGTGTTCATCGCGTATTCCGGCAGGAATGCCGCTCAGCAGCTCGATCCCTTCCTCTATTGACTGGACGGCATACAGATGAAAGCGGTTTTCCCGGACTGCATCGATCACCTCGTCCTTGAGCATCAGGTTGTCGACATTGCTTGCGGGAATGATGACGCCCTGCCCGCCGGTCAGGCCTTTGGCCGAGCAGATGTCGAAGAAGCCCTCGATCTTTTCCGTAACGCCGCCGATCGGCTGAATCCGGCCGTGCTGGTTAACGGACCCGGTGACAGCCAGACTCTGGTTCAGCGGGACACCGGACAGGCTCGACAGGATCGCGTAGAGCTCGGTACTGGAAGCGCTGTCACCCTCCACGCCCTCATAATTCTGTTCGAAGGTTATCTGGGCATTCAGGCTGAGAGGCTTGTCCTGCGCAAACTTCTCCCCGATGTAACCGGCAAGGGTGAGAACGCCCTTGGAGTGGATGCTGCCGCTCATTTCCGTCTCGCGTTCGATGTTGATGACGCCGCCGCGTCCGATATAGGTGACTGCGGTGATTCGTTCCGGCTTGCCGAACGCATAGCCGCCGAGCTCAGTGACGGACAGACCGTTGACCTGACCTATGGCAGAACCTGCCGTGTCAATGAAAATTTTATCCTGCAGGATCAATTCCTGAATCTTCTCTTCAATCCGATTAAAACGGTAAATCCGTTCATGGATTGCCTTGTCGACATGCGAGGCACCGACAAAGCCGGCATCCTCCGCCTGCGCCAGGGCAATCGCCTCATAGACAATTTCCCCGACCTCATTGAACCGGGTGGACAGCTTGTCCTGACGGCCGGCCAGCCGCGATCCGTATTCGATGATGCGGGCAATGCCCGACCTGTCAAAATGCTTCCTGTCCTCCTTCCGACAGAGAGAGCTGACAAAAGAAGCATATTTGCGGAGGTTTTCCGGATTTCGGGGCATCTCCGCATCAAAATCGACCTTCACCTTGAATAGCTTGGTAAAATCTTCATCCTGGGTCAGATAGAGATAATAGAGCGGGCTTCCGATCAGGATAACCTTGAATTTCAGGGGGATCGGCTCCACACGCATCGATCCGGTCGGGACAAGACGGTACTGTTCGCCGATATTCTCGACGATCGCCTGCTGATACTTGAGAATCCGTTTCAAAGGTTCCCAGACAAGCGGTTCCGTCAAAATATCTTTTGCCTGCAGGATCAGATAGCCGCCATTCGCACGATGAACCGCACCGGATTTCACCATCGTGAAATCGGTGCTTGCAGACATGAGATAGTTTTTGTATTCGATTTTGCCGAACAGATTGTAGAAATTAGGGAATGGCTCAATCACGACCGGAGCGCCCTCGGCCTTTTCATTATTGACAAACAGATTGACGCTGTATCGTGTAAACCTGCTGGTTTCATCCGACTGCAGCCGCAGAAGGAGCTTGGGCTGGGCGGAACCGGCTGCTTCCTGGAACAGAACATGATTTTCTTCCATATCTTTCAAGACGTCATCGAAATACCGGATAACCTTGGGAAATTTGCCGTACTTCTCCTTCAGCCTGCTCAGCGCGGGATCGACGGCTGCAAGGGTAATTTTCTTTTCGAGTTCGATGATCTTCTCCTTGGCCTGCCTTTCAAGCATTTTGCTCTCATGCAGGGCTTCATCGAGCTTCATCTCAAACGAATGGCTCTTTTCCTCAATTTGTTTTCTTTCCTCAGGAGGCAGCTTCCCGAATTCCTCATCGGAGAGCGGTTTGCCGTCCTTAACCGGCGTAAGAACCACTTTCCCGGGGGTCTGCTCAACGGAAAAATTGATCTTCTCCGCTTCCTGCTCCAGAATTTCAAAACGCTTCTGCATATGCTCCTCGTAAGAAGAGATCAGCGCGTCTTTTTGCTTTTCATAATCGCGGCTCTCAAAAACCTTGGGAATTGACGCGCGCAGTTCCGCGATCAATGCGTCCATGTCTTTCTGAAAAACACGGCCCTGTCCTGCCGGCAGAGAGATTGCCGCGGGATTGTCCTTGTCGCTGAAATTATAGACATAACACCAGTCTTCCGGTTTGGGGAGTCCGGCGGCGGTTTCCGAAACGACGGTCTGAACATACGTGGTTTTGCCGGTCCCCGGCTGACCGGACACGAAAATGTTATAGCCGGGGGCATCCATCGAAAGGCCGAACTGCATGGACCGCACGGCGCGGTCCTGGCCGATCACGCCGCCGAGAGGCGGCACATCAAGCGAGGATGTGCAGAAGCTCAGCTCTTCTCCGTAACTGCAGACTTTCTTTAATTTCTCCGGCGGTATGCTGAAATGATCTGCATATTCCATACAGTCCTCCTCAAAATGATGATGTTCCCGCAAACCGCGGGAAGCCGGCACAGCATCTGATTCAAGACAATGGCATTACCTATGCTTCCATTATATCAGCCATCGGTCCGGAAGTAACATGCGGCGATCGTTCCGTCAGGAGTTTTCGTCTGTTTCGGAATATGCCTGTCAGCCTTCTATTTTTTCTTTGCGGCAGGCGTCATTTTTCTTGTTTTCTGCAGCGGGTAGATCGACCGGTTGCCGTTGATCATATACGCTACGGTACATACCGTAAAAAACAAGGGAAGATAATCATACCCGAACACTTCAGCCCCGATAAAGATCGGAGCAAAATACGTGTTTGTCGCGCTGCCGAACACGGCGGCGTACCCGAGGGCGGCAGTCAGAAGGACAGGAAGACCAAGGGGAACGGCAAGGACGACACCGAGAGATGCTCCAATTGCAAACAGCGGCGTAACCTCGCCGCCCTGAAACCCGGCTGCTAATGTAAGAATTGTAAGTATCAGCTTGAGAAGCCAGTCGTATCCGTTAATCGTTCCGCCGCTGAAACTTTCCGTAATCAGGTTTGTCCCGAGGCCGGAGTACCTGCCCATGAAGCAGATAATGGACAGGATGCTGACAAATACCCCCGTCACGGCTATGCGCCGGATCGGATCCCCGATCCATTTTGCCAGCAGATGCTTTGCCTTATGCAGAAGGAAAGCAAATATGCCGCCTGCTGCTCCGAAAACAATGCCGAGAACGACGATTTTCCAGGATGAGGAAATCGAAAAATGCAGGGTATCCGTAAGATTAACCGTGAACTTCTCAAGTCCGAGAAGACCCGAGGTATAACTCGCCAGATACGCTGCTATTAAAGAGGGGAACAGCGCTTCGTGAATAATCTCTCCCGCAGTAAGAACCTCGACGGCAAACAGCACCGCGGCAATCGGGGTCCGGAATAATCCGGCAAACCCGGCAGCCATGCCGGTCACCAGCAAAATGCGGGCGGCATTCCTGATGGGCAGTCTTTTCCCGAAAAAGTTACCGACCGTCGCCCCGATCTGGACAGCAACGCCTTCGCGCCCCGCGCTCCCGCCAAACAGATGCGTCAGCCACGTGCTGATAATTGCCAGGGGAATCATTCTTTTGGGAATTTGCTCCAATTCGCCGTGTCCGGCCTCAAAAACGAGTGTCATTCCTTTGCTGCTGTTTGTTCCGTCGCGCTTATAGACGTACTGAATCAGCATGCCGGCCAATGCCAGAAAAGGTATTAAGAAGATAAAATACAGCTGTCTGAACGAAGTTATGGAAAGAAGCACAAGTCCAAAGCCTGCGTCAATCGCCCCGACAAGCACGCCCGTAACCGCCGAAAAAATTCCCAGCACGAAAATCGGCCAGAATTTTTCAAAAGCCCTTCTAAACAGTTCTTTCAGATAGTTTGCTGTCTGCTTCATATCATTCTGCCCTCTTATTTATAGTAACAGACCGGGGATGCCGGAAACGGAGTACAAACGGCGGCACGTACAATTTACACAAAAAAGCTGATGGCCCTGCGCAAACACAGAAGTCATCAGCTGTTAAGCAATTCGGCGGAACCAGGGAGAACTTCATTCCCGGAAATGATTTTATAGGATTCGTCCGTGCGCGTCAATGTACGCCCTGCTTTTCCTTCTATTCAGATAAGATCCTATTTCCCCATATCCCGCATCTTTTCCTGCTCAATTGCTTTTTCAATCATCATATCCTTGACTTTCATGAGGCGGGTGATGGAGCTGCGTTCGTTTTCGTCCAGTTTCATTGTGATATAGCGAATTGTATCTTCATACTGGGGAATCATGACATGTTCCAGTGCATTGACGCGCCGCCGCGTCTTTTCAATCTCGGAAGCCATGAGCTGACAGGCTTTCTCCAGTTCGGCAAGACGGAGAAGGTCCGGCATGATAGCAGACAATGCCCGGACGGCATCGTCAAGGTCAAAAGATGTCATGGCATATCCGTACGAGTAGATATCGTTTTTGTTCGCTGTTTTCAGCTGTATCTGAAATTTCGGTACGTTTACGCTCATGATATTCCGTTCGGAAACCGTCAGCGACATCTCCTGCTTATGGTACATGAGAGCAACGGCAAGCGCCTCGTTCTGCATCAGGGAACGGACGACGGCCATGTGCTGATTGGCACGGATGAGTCCGTCTTCCACTTCTCTGCGAAGCCTTTTATTTTCTCTGACAGCCTCCAGAAACTGACGCATCAGCTCATCACGCTTATCCTTTAAAAGCTTGTGTCCGCGGCGTGCCGTCGTCAGCCTTTTTTTGAGGCGTGTCAGTTCCATCCTGGTCGGATTGACGTTCAGAATTGCCATAAATTTGTCTTACTCCTCGTTATGCCCTTCAGCAGAGCCCTCGGAATGCTCCTCATAATACTCATCAAGAAGTTCGTCGCTGATGCGTTTGTGCTCGCTTCTCGGAAGGATTCGCAGAAGTTTCCAGCCGAGATCGAGTGTTTCTTCTATGGACCGGTTTGCTGCAAAACCCTGCGACACATATTCTGTTTCAAAAGTTTCGGCAAATCTGGCATACAGCTTATCCATATCGGTCAGAGCTGCTTCACCCAGGATTACCATGAGTTCTTTGGCGTCCTTCCCGCGTGCATAGGCGGCAAAAAGCTGATTCATTGTGTTGGAATGGTCCTTCCGGGTCTTCCCTTCACCGATACCCTTGTCTTTTAACCGGGACAGCGACGTAAGGACATCAATCGGAGGAACAATATTTTTACGGTGCAGGTCACGGCTTAAAATAATCTGGCCTTCCGTGATATAACCGGTCAGATCTGGGATCGGATGTGTCTTGTCATCTTCCGGCATCGTAAGGATAGGAATCAGCGTGATGCTGCCTTTCTTCCCCTTCTGCCGTCCCGCTCTTTCGTAAAGCGAAGCAAGGTCCGTATACATGTAGCCGGGATAGCCGCGCCGTCCGGGCACTTCTTTTCTGGCGGCCGAGACTTCGCGCAGGGCATCCGCATAGTTCGTGATATCCGTAAGAATGACCAGTACATGCATATCCATGGTAAATGCAAGATATTCGGCTGCTGTCAGAGCCATACGCGGGGTAGCGATACGCTCGATGGCAGGATCATTGGCAAGGTTGATGAACAAAACCGAACGATCCAGTGCGCCGGTCTCCCGGAAGCTCTCCATAAAGAAGTTTGCCTCCTCAAAGGTAATGCCGATTGCTGCAAAAACAACGGCAAAAGGTTCATTTGTGCCGGACACTTTGGCCTGTCTTGCAATCTGTGCCGCCAGCTGCGCATGAGGCAGTCCGCTTCCTGAAAAAATCGGGAGTTTCTGTCCCCGTACCAGCGTGTTCAGTCCGTCAATTGCGGAGATTCCTGTCTGTATGAATTCCTGCGGATAATTTCTTGCCGCAGGATTCATGGGTGTTCCGTTAATATCCAGCCTGACGTCGGGCAAAATTTCGGGTCCGTCGTCAACAGGTCTGCCCAGTCCGTCAAAAACGCGGCCGAGCATATCTGGAGATACGGGAAGCTCCATCTGACGCCCCAAAAAACGCACTTTGCTGTCGGAAAGGTTGATGCCCGCACTGCTTTCAAAAAGCTGCACCAACGCCGTGTTTCCGTTGATCTCGAGGACACGGCAGCGCCTTGTTTCCCCGTTCTTCAGCTCAATTTCCGCCAGTTCGTTATAACTGACATCCGACACTCCGCGGACAAGCATAAGAGGGCCCGAAACTTCCTGGATCGTACGATATTCTTTAGGCATTATCTTGCCTCCTTCTTCAGGACATCAGCAATCTCATGTCTGAGCTTTGCTTCGATCTGCTCGTATTCGCTGTCAATTTCATCTTCCGGCACATACTTGAAGCGCCCGATCTGTTCACGGACCGGAAGTTCTGCCAACGAATCAATATCCGCCTCATCCCGGAGCGCGTCGACTGATTGGTCATAGTAGAGCAAGATGAGCTTCATCATAAGATCCTGTTTTTTCAGAGAAGAATGTGTATCTATTTCATGGAATGCCAGCTGATGCAGAAAGTCCTCGCGGATGGATCTTGCCGCTTCCATTTTGAGACGGTCGGAAGGTGACAGCGCATCAATGCCGACAAGGCGTACAATTTCATCCAATTCGGATTCATCCTGCAGAAGATGCATGATCCGGCCCCGGTTCCGGCTCCATTCGCGCGAAACATTATTGTCGAACCATCCGCTCAGGGAATCTACATACAGCGAGTAGCTCGTAAGCCAGTTAATAGCAGGGAAATGGCGTTTGTAGGCGAGATTTGCATCAAGTCCCCAGAAAACTTTCACGATGCGGAGGGTCGCCTGCGATACGGGTTCAGAAATATCTCCGCCCGGAGGTGATACGGCGCCGATTGCCGAAAGTGTTCCCTCACGTCCGTCTCTGCCCAAAGATGTGACACGGCCCGCGCGCTCGTAGAACTGTGCGAGGCGGCTTCCGAGATAGGCAGGGTAGCCTTCTTCCCCGGGCATTTCTTCGAGGCGGCCTGACATTTCGCGCAAAGCTTCAGCCCAGCGGGAGGTCGAATCCGCCATCAGCGCCACTGAGTAACCCATGTCGCGGAAATATTCTGCAATCGTGATTCCCGTGTAAATAGACGCCTCACGTGCCGCAACCGGCATGTCCGAGGTATTGGCAATCAGGACGGTGCGCTTCATCAGCGACTGACCGGTATACGGATCAATGAGTTCCGGAAACTCATTCAGGACATCCGTCATTTCATTGCCGCGCTCACCGCAGCCGATGTAGACGATGATGTCCGCTTTTGCCCATTTCGCCAGTTGGTGCTGGGTAACCGTCTTCCCGCTGCCAAAAGGTCCGGGAATTGCTGCGACTCCGCCCGCAGCAATCGGGAAGAGACTGTCAATGACGCGCTGCCCCGTAACCAGCGGCATAACAGGAGCATGCTTTTTGGCATATGGGCGTCCGACTCGTACCGGCCACTTCTGCATAAGGGTCAGAGGTTTCTCCTCTCCTGATTGCAGCGTAAGCGTACATACCGTCTGCGTGAGCGTGAAGTCTCCCTCGGATATGGATGCCACCGTTCCGGATATCCCCGGCGGGACAAGAATCTTATGCGATACGATTTCGGTCTCCTGAACGGTGCCGAGAATATCGCCTTCCCCGACTTCTTCACCTGCGGCGGCACACGGCACAAAATGCCATACTGCACTGCGGTTCAACGAAGGTACTTCGATGCCGCGGGGAAGATTGTTTCCGGCTATTTTCATGATTTCTTCAAGAGGCCTCTGAATACCGTCAAAGATACTTCCGATGAGGCCCGGTCCAAGCTCAGCAGATAACGGAATCCCCATGGATTCAACAGGTTCGCCGGTTCGAAGCCCTGCTGTCTCTTCATATACCTGAATAGACGCCCTGTCCTCATGCATCTCAATAATTTCTCCGATTAAGCGGTGCGAGCTAACGCGTACCACGTCAAAAAGGTTTGCGTCGCGCATTCCGCCGGCAATGACAAGCGGCCCGGAAACTTTTAAAATTGATCCCTTACTCATGAATGCTGTACTCCTTTATGCATCTGCCAGGATATCGGATCCAACGGCTTTTTCAATCAATTTCCCGATTGCCTTCATTCCCATGCCGGTATTCCCGGTAATGCCCGGAATCGGCACGATCACAGGAAGCTGCCTGTGCCTGTACTTTTCGAGTTCAGGTTCAAGCTTTACGGCGAGAGCCTCCGTAATATAGATCACGGCATAACCGCTGTCGACCAGGCGATGGAGGGTCAGAACCGGACTGTCCATACTGTCTTCCGGGAAAATATCCATCCCGATGGATGAAAATCCGTAAATACTGTCACGGTCACCCATAGCGGCAATTTTATACATAAAGCCTCCTGAGACGCGGGCGAATCTCATTGGCGGGAATATTGTTCTCCCTGGCCGCCAGCAGGATACGCACATTTTTAATTTCCGCTTCTTTTGCAAAATAGTACGCAATCAATGGTTCCGGTCCGAAAAATACATATTTAATCGGTTCCAGAAGGGCAATGCCTTCGTCATCAAACCATTTCTCGAAGGCAGAGGGAGATTCTGAAACCAGGGCTGCCGCAGGGGCATAAACAGTTGTTGAAAGGTATGACAGCAAGGGCGCTGTCCCCTGTGATGCTTCGGCAGCAAGCCTGCTTTTATCTATGGTATCGCATTCGGAAAGAGCACGATCGAGAAATTCCATATTTCTTTGCGTCTGTGCTGCACGGATTGCCGTCTTTATATTGGCTGCTGCACAGAACAGCTCGGAAAGATCTGTAACAAGCTTGTTCTGCGTTGCTTTGGCACGTGCCAGAATGTCTGTCAGGGCAGCACAGTCAATAAGTACATCGGCAAGCTGTCCGTCGCCTGTTCTGACGAGAACATCGTAAGCCTCTTCCCCTACTGCGGCGAAAGACGGCGGCAGGAGATCAAATTCCCGGCGCGTGATGGCATCAACCAATAGGTTGTGGGAAAGCGTGGAAGGATACAGGAAATATTTGTTCACGGGAAAGCCGCTCAATTTACTTTTTATGCCGGCCTTTAAGTTGTGATAATCCTTCCGCAGAATCAGCGGATATAATATGGAGATGTCCGGTGCAATTTCACAGAGCAGATTCCATGCACGGAGAAGCTCCTTCCGCAAAATGATATTAGGTTCCGGCCGGCCGGCCGGAATATCCCAGCCGTGTCCTCCCAGATACGATAACGCAGCTTCGTATGAAGAAGCAGACATAAGCTGTTCCATCTCTGTCCGTCCAAACAATGAAGACTCTCTGACCCGGATGCTGGCGACTGAAAAAGCATAATCGGTATTTTGCATGTTTTCAGCTCCTAACTCTGAACGGCAAAAAGTTCTCTGTTGAGAAGATCCCGCAGCTCATCCTTTTTCTCATTGATAAGGGCGGAAATTGTGCCGTTATATTCCACTTCGCCGTAAATCAGAACACATCCGGCATCGAAATTACCCGGTGTCTCTGAAACGGTTAACGGCGCCTGCCTTCCTTTGGACAGGGACGAAATGAAGTCAGCCGGCAGCCGGGAAAGATCTCTTTTATTCAATACAATGATTCCGGGTTCATTCTGCGGATGAGACAAAATATAGTTTTTCAGGATCAGGAAATACTCTTCCTCCGGCAGCGAGCAAATGCTGTCCTTTACCTCGGAAAGAATTTGATCGATGATGAGGTTGCGTTCCGAAAGCAGGCGGCGCCTGGTCTCAAGTCCGGCCGCTGAATGACTCTGGGCGGCATATGCCAGGGCATCTGCGTTTGCCGCGGCAATCCTTCTCTCCCCTTCGAAAGACGCGTCTGCAGCTGCCTGTTCACGTATAGCAGCCGCTCTGGTATTCGCTTCATTGATTATGAATTCTGCTCTTGCCTGCGCGTCCGATATGATTTTGGATATAATTTTATCAAGACCCGACATGTTCACGCTCCCTCTGCTGTCTGTCCGTTATCAGAGTCCGAGTTTCTCAATATTCATAACCATAAGGAAAGAAGAAATGAAGGAGATAAGGGCATAGAACTCAACAAGCGTTGCAGAAATAACAGCCTTTGATGATTCCGCCGGTTTCTTGGCGACGATTGTTACGCCGGTAACAGAAACCCGTGCCTGCAGAATGGCGGAAGTAAAACCGCCGATGCCAATCGGAAGCCCGGCAATAAAATATAATATTCCGGTGATCAGCGAAATATCGGAAGACCCGCCGAGAACGCCGATTTTTAAAAGAATCATAACCGCAACGACCAGCCCATAAAGGCCCTGCGTACCCGGCAGCAACTGCAAAATCAGAAGTTTTGCAAATTTCGACGGATCATCAATAATAACAGCAGCAGCAGCTTCACTCGCCATGCCAACACCTTTTGCAGATCCGACACACGCAAGGGTTACTGCCACAACGGCTCCGGCCAATGCAAAAATCATACCATAAATCCCCATTTACCTGTCCTCCTTAAATTTAAATCGCTTTGTATTGATTCCAAAAGGCTTGAAGGGTTTGCCCCCGCCCTCATAGAATTTACTGAAAAACTCAACATATTGCAGCCGATTGCAGTGAACATATGCCCCCAGAGCATTAATGCCGATGTTAATGGCGTGACCGAAAATAAATACGGGAATAAAGATAAGTACTCCGAAAATTCCGCCTCCCGATATGCTCCCGATTGTGTTGACAACCGTTCCGATGATGCCGGTCACAAGGCCTAATGCCATGAGCCTCGAATACGACAGTATATCGCTGAAGTACCCGGTAATACTGTAGAGACTGGCGATGCCGCCTATAATTTTTCCGGGGACACTTTTGCTCGACCGGCCCTGCGTCAGTAAAAGACCCAGTCCGCCTGCAGCTGCTGTCCAAAGACCGATTGTCCCGAGCGGAATCGGAGCGGCAATAACCATATTGGCAATAACAAGACCGAGTCCCGCAAAAACGACCCACCACATGCCGATGTCAAACAATGCGTCAATCTTTTCGCCATGCCTCCACATATTATAAAAACGGAGTCCAAGACCTGTCATGATGTGAACAAATCCCAAAATCAGGCTGAGTATCAGCAGATTCAGCGGATTCGTGACAGGGTCAAACCAGATCGGGTTCAAAGAAATATTTTTGCCGAGAAAAGTGGTTGAAATTACATAAACTGCATTGCCGAACCAGCTTCCAAATAAGGCTCCCCAAAAGATTGTTGACAGTCCGCAAAGGCAGAATTTCTGCATATTTACTTTCATCGAGCCTTCCGGCTTCAGAAAGCGCAGTATGGCCAATGTACTGATTACCAGCAGGACGCCGTATCCGGCGTCCGACAGCATCATGCCGAAAAACAGATAATAGAAAAATGCCATCGCCGGATTCGGATCAACATCCTGTTTGGAAGGAAGACTGTATGACGAGACGATATCCTCCACAGGTGTAACCAGCGGATTGTTCTGCAAAAGCACGGGGACCTCTTCATCGTCTTCCTTAGTATCTTCGAAAGTGACGGACACATCAAACCTTGTTACCAATGCCTCTTCGAGGGCTGCGGCGTCCCTTTCCGGAATATACCCTTCAAGTATAAACGTCTTTGATGAAAAAAGCAGTTTCCCGATTGCTTCGTACTTATCTTTCCGCATCAGATAATAATCGGAAAGAAATTCCAGACTGTCGCGGTCATTTTTATAGCCTGCCAGCTGCCGCACGGCATCGGCTCTTTCTTCCTGTGCAAATGCAATTCTCTTTTTCAGGCGTTCGATCCGGACGGACGGCGGATGATTGGTCGGATCAGACGGAATCGCTAAGCCGATTTTGCGGAGTGTACCGCGGACAATATTCTCATCTGATCTGTGGCATATAACAGCGATGCAGGTCATTTCACGGGAAGAAGATACAATCGTAATGGACACGGGCGGAAATTCGGCCGCTTCATCTTCTGTTGCAGCCGTGTCCTGCAGTGCATCAAGGAGTGTCTCTTCTGTGTATAAGGCGGGGATTGAACCGATAATTGCCGCAGTATGGACTGTCCCGGGAAACTGCATGGGGATGTTGAGATCTTCCCACGGGAGAACGGCTTCAAGCCGGGAACGTGTATGGGAAATGGTCACATCCTCCGATTCGATTTTTTGCGAAAGAGCCGCAATCTCACGGGCTTTGCGAAGGGTTTCTTCAACTTTGTGCGAGCGCTCGGAAAACGCCGAAAGGGTCAGCTCGCGGCGGCCGGAAAAACTTGAAAGGAAGCTCTTTTTGACCGGATCATACGCATCCAGAACAGCCAGCGACATGTTAACAAGCTGAAGGGTCTTATCGAAATACGTGATGCTGGCATGCGTGTGCAGCTGTATGAGCGCCTCGTCCGGGCCGCTTCCTCTGGTCCCGCTGCTCTCCGGACTCTGCCCGATGCTGCTGGTCCCGCTTACATCCGGACGCTGTTTAATCTCCACGGCGCCGGTTCGCTGCAGAAACTCAATGATCGATTTGGCATCGCTCTGAAGAGCAACGACTTCAATTTGTTTCATTTTCAGAATTGCCATTATGAATGCCTGCCGGTAAGAACTTGCACTGCGGCCTGTACTGCACGGTCCCTGTGTTTTGCTGCAGTCTCGCGAAGAGACAGAATCTGTTCGGCAGCCGACAAATCTTCCTCTTGATATGCCCTTTTTACCTGCTCATCCGCAGATTTGTTTATACTGTCGATTTTTTCATCGGCAGATTTGTCAATATCCCTGCAGATAACCGCAGCGTCGGTCTTTGCGGCTGCAAGAATTTCCTGTGCCCTGATGCGTGCATCCGATTCAATATGGGATGCTCTTTTTTCAGTCTCAATAACCATAGATACCTGCGTCGATGGCATAACGTCCTCCTCAAAAGCCACAAAAAGACTGCATTGATTATGTATGCTGTTTGCCTGCGCCCCGCATCCCTTCCGGATGCGGAAGACTAGAGAGGTGCCGCTGTATCGCTGTATCTGACTACCACAATATCCGAAGTGGTTACAAGACAGCCGGCAACCATGTCTTCAATTTTCCACATGATGTTGCTGATTTGCCAGGACTGGTCAATCGCTTCAACAAGCACCGGAACACCGGTCTGACTGTCTTTCCCTTCACGTCTGTTCCAGCTTCCGTAGCCGTCAATTCCATGGGTGACAGTAACCTCCGGCACACCAAGCTTCTTCAGCTCAAGAACCAATGCGCGGTACAGCTTTTCGCCTTTGTACATTGCGTCTTCGTTCATGCTGATTCTCATTGACCGATACGTATCCGTGCTTCTGTTTTTATTCATATCCTGAACCCCCGTATAAAAAATCACAGGTAACCGGCTTCGTTTAAATAGAAAAAGGGCAGAAAACTTCTTACGAAGCTCTCCACCCTTAAGCTCAAAACTTGAAACAGCTGCCATTATCTGGGAACTGCCAACCGGAAAAACAATATTATATTGGTTTAATCCTACAATTTGTGCCGGTTAAAGTCAATGCGGTTTTCAGGAAAAATGCACCGCCGTTTTTACCCCTTGATTAACCCGAAGATGCCCTCCAGTTCTTTCCTGTCCATAATTCTGGGCACCGGGTACAGCGGGTTGCTCTCCCTGCAGGCACGTTCCGCCATCAGCGGGATATCCGAATTCAGAATACCCTCAATTTTTTCCGGAATGTCCATCATCCTGTTCAGCTGCCGGATCGCTGCGATGAATTTTTCGGCTTTCTGCCGGATGGTATCCGACGGGTCCGTAATTCCAATAATATCTGCCAGATCCGCTAATTTACCGTGCGCCGGTTTTCCGTATGCTTCAAGTATATACGGAAGAATTACGGCGTTGGCAAGACCATGCGGGACTCCGTAAAAACCGCCCAGCGAATGGGCTATTGCGTGGACATATCCTACATATGCCCTTGTAAATGCGGCGCCGGCATAGAAAGACGCCTTCTGCATGTTTTCGCGGGCACGCAGGTCACTGCCATGTGAATATGCCGTGTAAATATTGGCAAAAATCAGCTTCACCGCTTCAACCGCCATCCTTTTTGTTTCTTTCGTATTACTTCTTCCAATGTAGGCCTCCACTGCATGCGTCAGGGCATCCATTCCGGTGGAAGCCGTTATCTGCGGCGGCAGTCCTGCCGTAATCGAAGGGTCCAGTACAGCATATTGCGGAATCAGCATGGGATCGTTGATTGCGTATTTTTCATGTGTACCAGGATTGCTGATCACGGCCGCGACGGTTGTTTCGCTGCCCGAACCGGAAGTTGTGGGAACTGCGATGAGAGGCGGGAGTTTTTTCCTGACTTTCAAAACGCCTTTCATCTGGGCGATCGACTTATCGGGTCTTGCCACACGGCATGCAACGCCTTTTGCGCAGTCGATGGGTGACCCCCCGCCAAAAGCAATAATGCCGTTGCAGCGATTTGACCGGTAGATCTCCAGAGCCTCCCCGATATTATCTACGGTGGGATTCGGGACCGTCCTACTGTAAATATAGAACTCTACTTCTTCCTTATGCAGACAGGAAAGAAGCGGATCCATGATTCCCGAAGCCCCGACATGTCTGCCGGTTACAATGAGCACCTTATCCGTTCCCTCTTTTTTCATGATCCCCGGTAATTTCTGTATGCAATTTATTCCCTCCAGAAGTATCGGTTTTCTCCAGGGAAGGAAATAAGAAGCCAGTCTTAAGACGCCCTGATAAATCCTGCAATATATTTTATTCGTTTTTTTCATACATCACGACTCTTTCCATTTCATGGCAGCCGGCGCACCTAAGGCTGGCGCAGCTGCAGTCAGCAGTTCGGGAATAACAGCAATACGAAAACTACGAAACCGCAAGGACTCCAAGAAAAACCGCCGTCACCAGCGAATCAATAATCAGTGGGGCCATGCCGTCCAGGTAACTTTTCGTCCCTTCCAGACGGTAATAGAGCACATAACAGACCAGACCGGCAGCAGCGGCTATTCCCACAAGTACAAAAAGCAGAACAGCACGTCCGGTTCCAAACCGCCCTATGCCGTAAAGTACGGCAATCGCGGACAGCTCGAGTGCTGCCCAGATATGTATGATCATCAGTTCCGACGTCACAGGCCGGTGAAAAACAACGGTCGTGACAAAAAGCGCGGCAATAAACAGTACGGCAGTGCCAAGCAGAATGTACTTTACCGGCAGTCCCCTTGACTCCCGAGAAAGAAATGCCGTTCCGCCTGCCGTCAGAGTAATTGCAGCCATCCCCGTAATAATTGCGGCCGCAAGGTAAAACGTGCCAGCTGACACGCCGGATGCATTCGGCCGGAAGCAGACAATCCACCAGACCAGGTAAAACAGGCTGCAAATCAGGAGCAGCAGATTCCCCGAAAATATCGTCCAGAGCGGAGCGGTGAAATCATGAAAACATGTCATAACGGCCTCCTGTCAGACTGATAGGAAATTACATACTTCTTTCATGCAAATTGTAACGCTTTTCCGGGCAGATTTTCCGTGGAAAGGAATTTATTTCGAATTTTGCGGAAATCCTGCCGGCAAACACCGGAAATGCAAAAACAGCATGCAGCGGGCTTTGCCGCGGCATGCTGTTTTTCGTATCTATTGTCAGGAAACCGGATTTCAGAAAATTGCGACTACGGCACCGCTGTAGGTCTTCTCAATATAGCTCTTGATCGCGTCTGTTTCGAGGGCTGCGACAAGCGCTTTGATCTTCGGGCTGCTTTCATCGCCCTTTCTTACGGCAATAATGTTGGCATAAGTCTTTGCGGCGTCGCCGGAAGCATCTTCCTGGGCAAGTGCGTCAGAGATCTTGAGACCGGCGGCAAGGGCATAGTTGCCGTTGATAACCGCAATCGTTCCGGTATCACTGTTCTTAAGCTGAGCGGCAACGGTATCTGCCTGAACATCGACGATTTTGTATCCGCCATCATCGAGAATATCGAGGGTCGTAACGCCGTCAGCTGCATTTGCGCCCTGTGCAAGGGCGATCAGGCCTTCCTGCTGGAGAAGGAGGAGCGCACGGGTTTCATTGCTGTCATCGGCCGGGATGATAATTGTGGCACCGTCTGCAAGCTTGGTAAGATCCGTGACTCCGTTTCCGTAAATACCGAAGGGTTCATAGTGGATCGAAGCGGCAGCTACAAGATCTGTTCCGTTGGACGCATTGTAACTGTTCAGGTATGGCGTATGCTGGAAATAGTTCGCATCGAGTTCGCCCTCCGCAAGCGCTTTGTTCGGCAGGACATAATCATCGTATACCACGATTTTCAGCGTGTAGCCTTCCGCTTCAAGAGCGGCCTTTGCCTGTTCGAGAATTTCCGCATGCGGTGTCGAGCTGGCGCCGACCGTGATGGTCTTATCCGCAGAGGAAGCGGCGGTGGTTTCGGCAGCATCGGCAGTCGTTGCCGCAGTGCTGCTTTTGGCAGACGAGCCGCAGCCCGCCAGAGCGGCAACGGAAAGGGTAAAAACAGATGCAAGTAAAATAGAAGCTAATTTTTTCATAATTTTATTCTCCTTCATTTTTTCAAAATTTATTGGATAACAGGCTTCGACTGTACCGCTTCACATTCGCCCGAAGCGGTAATTTGCCCTGACGAGTTTCTGAAAATATTCCTTCACTATGTCGACCGCCTTTCTTAAGGATGGCAATGATCAGCTGATTCTTTTGTCTGTCTTATGGGTAATCCGTGTGCCGATTTCCTGAATAATCTGTACGATCAGGATAGTCAGAATTACGCAGACCCAGATAATATCGTTGTTGAAACGCTGGTATCCGTAGGTGATGGCGATCTGGCCGAGTCCGCCGCCGCCGATCGTCCCTGCCATCGCGGAATACCCGAGTATGGTAACCATGGAGATAACCGAACCGATGATCAGGGAGGGTTTTGCTTCGGGAATCAGAACCTTGCAGACAATCCTGAAGGAGGATGTTCCCATGGCCTGTGCCGCTTCGATAACGCCGGCATCAACCTCTTTGATGGACGATTCCACCATGCGCGCCACATAGGGAGCAGCGGCTATGACAAGCGTTACGATCATCGCCTTGTTTCCAAGGCTTGTCCCCACGATGAATTTTGCAACGGGAAGCATGGCAACCATGAGAATGACGAACGGGATACTCCGGAAAATGTTTACGATGATGCCGAGCACACGGTTCAGCGCCGCCATCGGATGAATGCCTTCCTTATCCGTAACGCTGAGGATGACGCCGAGCGGCAGCCCGATGCCATAGGAAAATATGGTGGAAAGGATTGTCATATAGATCGTTTCCCAGATTCCTGTCTGGATAATGCCGTTTGCCCAAAGTTTTTGAAGCATCTCAGAAATCATGCCGTCACACCTCCTGCGAGAAAGTTATTTTCTGTGCTTTCAGATACGATAGGACTCTCTCCTGCTGGCGGGTATCGTCGGGAAGCTGCAGGATCATCTGTCCGTAAGCCCTGCCTTCGATATCCCTAGTATCCGCAAACATGATATTGACCGGGACCTGGCATTCCAGGACGAGATTTGCAATAACCGGCTTGCTGGATGCTTCGCCGTCGAAAATGATCCGCAGCCTTCGCTCGCCGACAATCGATTCCGTCGTATTCGCCTTCGGAAGGATCAGCTCCCTGGCTATCTGCGACTGCGGGTTGGTAAATACGTCGCTGACATATCCGGTTTCCGCGATCCGGCTGTTGTCGATAACAGCCACGCGGTCGCAGATCTGATCGATAACTTTCATTTCATGTGTGATGACGATGATTGTGACACCCATCGTCTGGTTGATTTCCTTCAGAAGATTCAGGATCGACTGCGTGGTATTGGGATCAAGCGCACTTGTCGCTTCATCGCACAGCAGATATTTTGGTTTCGTGGCAAGCGCACGGGCAATGGCAACACGCTGCTTCTGTCCGCCGGACAGCTGCGACGGATAGGATTTCTGTCTGTCGGAAAGTCCGACCAGTTCGAGCAGCTCGACCGCCCGCCGGACAGCATCCTTCTTTTTGACGCCGGCGATTTCCAGCGGGTAGCAGACATTCTGGAGAACGCTGCGCTGCGTCAGAAGGTTGAAGCCCTGAAAAATCATACCGATCGACTGCCTTACCTGCAGCAGTTCTTTCCGCGGCAGTTCCGTCATGTTCCTGCCGTCGAGGACCACCTCGCCGCTTGTCGGAGTTTCCAGGAGGTTGATGCACCGGACCAGGGTACTCTTGCCGGCGCCCGACAAACCGATGATTCCGAATATTTCCCCGTCCCGGATTGTCAGACTGATGTCACGGAGCGCGACAATCGTTCCGTTTGCTGTGTCAAATGATTTATTCAGGTTTTTGATTTCAATCATATGCAGACTCCTGTGACAAAAATAAAGGCAGGAAACTCGCTGCTTCCTGCCTTCCAAATTACAATACACTACATGCTTTGGATATGCTATAGGCGAGTCAGATTTTATGGTACGACAACTTACACATGCTCATACGCATGCACATCATCTTATCCATCATAGCAGTTTTCTGAACAGCTATCTTCATCCGGCCCGTATCCTTTCCAAAAATCAGGGTAACCCCGATTGACTTGTTAATTTTATATCATCTAATTCCTACTAAGTCAATGGGGGAAATGGATATTGGCAAAAGATGCCTTCCCGAATCGAATCATCTGCGGGAAAAAGGCCCTGGCGGTGTACTGCCCTCATTCTGCGGATCGGCATCCGTAAAAATAATTTCCATGTCTTCGCCAAGCTTGTCATAGGAATAATTCGGAAGACGGCTGTCCGTGATGAGGCAGCTGCTCATATCCACCCTGGCCAGATAGACTTTGTCAAATTTGGTGTGATCGGCCAGAACAAAGGACTTGACCGAGGAAGCGATCATCTGTGACTTGATTTCCGCATCCTTATAGCGCGGGGTCGATAAGCCAAAACTCTCATCAATACCGTTAATTCCGATAAAACATTTATCAACACGGACATTCTTGATGAACTGTATGGCAAGATATCCTTCGACTGTATTGTATGTCTGATTGACATCCCCGCCCACAATCATTACATTGCAGGACTTGCTTTTGGAGAGAGCCTGTACAACCTGAAGGGATGTGGTGATCACCCTGAGATGATTCTTCTGACCTTCTGCGATCAGCAGAGCCAATTCATAGACCGTACTTGAGTTGTCCAGAAGGACGGTATCGTGTTCGCTGATTTTTTCATAGGCAGCGACGGCAATACTGTGCTTGAGATCCTGATTCTTTGTCTGAAGCTGATTGGAACTGACCTCCCAGCCAAGGGAATAAGGCATTACAGCCCCTCCATGGGTCCGCAGCACCTTGTTTTGGAGCTGAAGCTCATCAAGGTCCCGCCGGATCGTCACCTCGGAAATGTCCAGGAGCCGGCTTAAATCCGCCACCTTAACGGAATGCTGACGCATGAGGATTTCGTAAATTTTTGCCTGTCTCTCTTCTGCAAACATCGTCTTACCGGAGATGAGGCGGTCATTCCTGACGGCCTCCCTTCACTTTCCTTTTTGGTCAGTTTGTGTTACTGAAATTGTAATGGTCTTTATCCCGATACACAAGCAGCCCGCCTGATTTCTGTTAAGATTTATTATCCGGGGGTTGGCGGTATTTTCGGGACTGCCCGGGAAAACAGTCCGTAACGGCTGTCCGTATCAGGCGGCATCAGGCCTGTTCGCGGGAATTGGATTTCGGCGGCCGGTTCTTCCCCCGGCGGATCTCAATATCAAGCTCCTTCAATTCTTTATAAACCGCCTGCACCCCGGTCTGGATTCTGTCGATGGGGGCGCCTTCTTTCCGGAGCCGCTCCAGTACCTCCCCGGCTGCCTCCGCATAATTGCCTTTATGCCGGGCGTTTATCCCGTTCCAGCCGATGCCCGCAAAATATTGTGCATCTGCTGCGTCGAGGGGCAGGTATCCCTGCAGCAGCAGTACGGCGAGAACCGGGTATCCCGCATAGCCCTGCCAGTACGTCGCGTTGTCATTCGAAGAATAGATATCGCCGTCCCAGACAACGATGTACTGTTTATCGCGGCTCGAGGAAGCAACGAACGCTTCCTCTTCATGGAGTTCCACGCGTCCGTCCGCGACCGCACTGTATGCTTCGTATATTTTCTCGATTGGCGGCAGTTTGTTCATATCCGGAGTCCCCCTGCATGCTGCATTCGTGATCGATTTTCATTCGGGAAACGGATCAGCGTCCCCTGTGCTTTTCTCTTATCTTTTGCTGCCGCAGTTCAAATTTATACAGCTCATTATCCTCTTTCTGTCGACGCGTCCGTTCTTTCCGGGCAGTCTTTCCCTCTTCCTGCTGCAGCTTTAAAGCCTGCTGGGATCTTGTGCCGATGTCATGTAAATCCAGCTGTTTCCTGCTTTCACGCTGCACGCGTTTCGGGCTGATTTTCCGCTCCCGGATACGGCTTATTCTGACAGGCGGGCTGAACCGAAGCAGGGACCAGTTCTCCAGAAAGTACGCATATACTTCATAATCCCTCGGTTCTGCGCCGAATGTAATTTTGCAGACTTCCAGCGTATCCTGAAAAATCCTCTCGTAAACACACACCCAAAACGGATCTTCAAATAAAACCGTCAGTTTGCACCCGATTTTTTGCATAATAAATGCCCCCTTGTATTTCAGCAAAGAACGGACAACCAAGGAGGCAGGTTACTGACAGTATGATCCGCGTCCGGACTACCAACCGGACCGTGTTTTTATCTTTGCGCATATGAATTTATATTCTGATTTTAACCCCGCAGCCGGTCTATTTCAACTGTCTGCCGCACGAGACGCGCTTTGCGTGGAATATGTATTTCCTGCGGCAGATCAGGAATAGCGGAAAGCCTGTCAGACCAGCTGCCGGAGCAGACCGGTCGAAGGATCTATGACAAGACCTGCAATCTCGATGCCCTCCGGCACAAGCGGGTGCTGCCTGATCATCGCCGCGGTCTGGCGGACGGATTCCTCGACGCAGGGGAAACCGGACAGCCATCGGTCAAGGTCCACCGCGGAACGGATTCCCTCCAGAACCTCGCGGGAAATTCCGCGCGCGAGCATCTTGGAAAGAAGATCCTCCGACCGCAGATTCTGCATGCCGCAGTCATCATGGCCGACTACCAGAATGGTTTCGACGCCAAGGTCGTAAATGGAGACCATCAGGCTGCGCATCACGCTGCCGTAAGGATGCGTGATCAGCGCGCCGGCATTCTTGATGATCTTGGCATCGCCGTTTTTGAGGCCAAGCGCGGCGGGCAGAAGTTCGGTCAGCCGTGTGTCCATACAGGACAGGACAGCGATCTTCTTGTCGGGATACTTTGATGTATTGTATTGCCGATACGCTTTCTCTTCAACAAAGCGCTGATTGTATGCTAATATTTCCTGGATCATTTGTCTCCCCCATCACTGTGTTCCGGTATTATATACCTCGTATTTGCGGTAATGCTGCAGCCAAACAAAGAAAAACAAGCCGGGTCTAAGAAGATTATACAACAGCCGCCTACTTTCCCTTACGGATTTTTGTCCTTGCAAGTCCGCTTATATGAATTATAATTGCTAATGTATGGATTTTAATAGATTTACAGAAAAGCATAAAAAGGCGGAAAAAATGAACCCAAAGTTTGCTGCATCATCCGTTTCGGATTTCAAATTCACAAATCCTGCTCTGTCGGGGCTGCACAATGGATAATCAGGAGCCCAAACATCAGAGGCGTATTCGATATAAAGGCACGAATCCCCGTTCATTCAAAGAAAAATACAAGGAGCTTCAGCCCGAAAAATATGCCGACACCGTGGCAAAAGTCATAGAGCGCGGCAGTACTCCGGCCGGCATGCATCGTTCCATCTGCGTGAATGAAATATTGGATATCTTGCAGATCCAGCCGGGGCAGACCGGTCTGGACGCCACGCTCGGCTACGGCGGCCATTCGTTGGAAATGCTCAAATGCCTGCAGGGAAAGGGCCGTCTGTATGCCCTGGATGTCGATTCCCTCGAATTGCCGCGCACCCGGCAGCGCCTCGAGGATCTTGGCTACGGTCCCGAAATTCTGACGGTCCGGCAGATGAATTTTTCCGAAATCGATCAGATTGCCGCCGAATCAGGTCCCCTGCAGTTTATCCTTGCTGATCTGGGAGTCTCTTCCATGCAGATAGACAATCCGGACAGAGGATTTTCCTTTAAACAGGAAGGGCCTTTGGACTTGCGTCTGAATCCGGAAGCCGGTGAATCCGCGGCCGACCGTCTGAAGTCCTTTTCGCAGGACGAACTGCAGGGCATGTTCGTTGAAAACGCGGATGAGCCGCATGCCGAAGTAATTGCACGCGCCATTATTTCCGAAATGAAAAAGGGAACAGACATAAAAACAACAACGCAGCTCAAGCAGATTATCAAAGATGCGCTGCAGTTTCTTCCGAAAAACGACAGGGACGAGGAGATTAAAAAATCGTGCCAGCGCTGCTTTCAGGCTCTGCGGATTGACGTCAACGATGAATTTGAAGTGCTTGATGCATTTTTGGAGAAACTGCCTTCCGTCCTTGCTTCGGGCGGGCGTGCAGCCATCCTTTCCTTTCATTCAGGCGAAGACCGGCTCGTCAAAAAATCATTTCAGCACTTTTTCCGTGAAGGCGTCTATCGCGAAATCGCTCCCGGTCCGATCCGGCCTTCGGCAGAAGAATGTCATTCCAACAGCCGCGCGCATTCCGCCAAACTGCGCTGGGCTGTAAAGGCTTGATGAATCATTTACGGCACTTCGTCTGCCTGACAGGAGAATAGACAGAATGGGTCTTTTAGACATCATGGAAATAACACATTCATTCGGTGACAATTGTTTATATCGGGATGCTTCCTTTTCCCTTTTTAAGGGCGAACATATGGGTATTGTCGGACACAACGGCACCGGCAAGACAACCCTCCTGAACACGATTATCGGAAACCTGATTCCCGACAGCGGCCGGATTGTCTGGCAGCGGAACGTAAGATACGGATACTTGGACCAATATGCGAGGATCGACAACAATGTTTCGGTGTTTTCGTATTTGAAAACGGCTTTTCACGAGCTTTATGAAAGCGAAGCCGAGCTGATCCGGATTTACGGGGAAATGGCAGAGGACAGCAGCATTGATCTGATCGCGAAGGCTTCCTGTATCCAGGAGCATCTGGAAAACAGCGGTTTTTACGATCTGGAAACCACAATCCTCAAGATTGCAAACGGACTCGGCGTAACCGCATTAGGCATGGACAGCGTCCTTTGCGAGCTCAGCGGCGGGCAAAGGGCCAAGGTCATTTTTGCCAAGCTTCTTCTGGAACAGCCTGATGTACTTCTGCTCGACGAGCCGACAAACTTCCTCGACAAAGAGCATATTGCATGGCTTACCGGCTATCTCCGCGAGTTCGAGGGAGCATATATTGTCATTTCGCATGATTATGCTTTTCTAGATAAAATCACAAACTGCATATGCAATATCGAGTTCGGGACGATTACCAAATATTACGGGAACTTCACAAAGTTTCTGGAGATCAAAGACATAAAGAGCGAAAGTTATGTCCGCGAGTATCAGGCCCAGCAGGTAAAGATAAAAAAATACGAAGACTATATCGCCAAAAACGGGGCGCGGGCTTCCACCGCAAACAGTGCCAAAAGCAGGCAGAAAATGCTTGACCGGATTGATAAAATCGAGCTTCCAAAAACGATGCAAAAGCCTGCTTTTCAATTCACTTCCCTCCCCATATCAACACAGCGCACGCTGGTCGTTAAGGATCTGAAGATCGGCTATACCGATCCCCTGCTGCCAAAGATGAATTTTACCATTGCCGCCGGTCAGAAGGTCGTTATAACCGGGTTTAACGGAATCGGAAAATCCACGCTGATCAAGACGCTCATCCGGCAGGTGCCGGCCATTTCCGGCGATTTCCGGTTTGCGGATAACGTAAAAGCCGCTTACTATGAGCAGGATCTGCAGTGGGAAAATCCCGGCCGGACGCCTGTGCAGATTATTGCGGAGAAATTCAGCCGTCTTTCCGAAAGTCAGATCAGGAAACATCTGGCGCAATGCGGCATCCAGGCGAAAAATGTCATGCAGCCCGTCTCTTCGCTGAGCGGAGGAGAACAGTCAAAGGTTAAGATCTGCATGCTGATGCTTACGAAAGCCAACCTTCTGATTCTGGATGAGCCGACAAACCACCTTGATGTTGACGCCAAGGATGCCCTCAGAAACGAGCTTATCAAGTGGCAGGGCAATATCATCCTGGTAACGCACGAACCGTCGTTTTATGAAAACTGGGCTGACAAAGTCATCAATATAGGGGCGTAACATAAGGGTGTTTTGTCAGGTCAGGTAATATATTACCTAACCTCCAATATATCCTGTTCCCTGAACAGACCGGCGACAGCTTCGTCGTAATCGCAGAGCCGCTCCGCTTTCCTGATTTTTTTGCCGTATTTTGCGTGATCCGAGAACACCGAAATCATATACGACCACAATTCCTTCATTCGATACAGGACATTCTTATCCCCGGGGATTGTCCTTTTATAGTCTTCATAGACTCTGTCGTGAAAGGCTTTGAGCAGAGCCTTGTCGAGCTTTGTATGATCCGTAATGCCGCTGATCAGCCCGGGATTGGCTAATAATCCCCTGCCAAGCATACATGTGCCGACATCGGGGAAAGCGGCGGAGAACTCCGCAAAATCCTGTGCGGTAAAAATGTCGCCGTTATAGCAGACAGGATTTTTACTTGCAGAGAGGGCTTCCCGGAAAACATCCAGATTGGGCTTGTTTTTGTAAAAATCTTTTTGGATCCTGGGATGAATGATCAGTTCCTCCAGCGGATATTTATTGAATATTTCAATCAGTTCCTGAAATTCTTCGGGCCGGTCTTTTCCGATTCTGGTTTTTATCGAGATTTTTGTTGTCGACCGAGTAAATATTTCGTCCAGAAATTCGTCAAGTTCTTTTCTTTGGGAAAGAAAACCGGATCCTCTGTTTTTGGAAACGACGGTTCCGGAAGGGCATCCCAGGTTCAGATTGATCTCTGTATATCCCATTTGGTTTAATTTTTTTGCCGTATGCATGAAGTCTTCCGCATGATTGGTCAGCAATTGGGGAATCAGAACGATCCCCTGATTGTTTTCCGGCAAAATATCCTGCAGCTCCCGCGTCTTAAAACTCTCGCTCTGATTTGCGGCAATAAACGGCGAAAAGTACTTATCAATATGGTCAAAGAAAGCATGATGGGCGTTCCTGTACACATACCCGGTCAGACCTTCCATAGGGGCAAAATAGAAATGCATATTTTCGGCAGCTCCTTCTGATTTATGTTTGTCCGCCTGGCCGCGGCATGCAGCACAAGGCCGGGCATCCCCCGCATGCGCAGGCAGGCTCACTGCTGAAATAACTGATCGGCCTTTTTCATGCGGACCGCTATGGATACGCCGAAAGGGCAGCGTTTTTCACAAGATCTGCAGCCGGTGCAGGCAGATGCATTTGCCGAAAGATTTACATAATGCGCGCGGACGGAAGCCGGTATTTCTTCCTGCATGACAGCCAGGTCGTACAATTTATTCACCATCGCTATGTCTATGCGGGATGGACAGGGCGCGCAATGGCCGCAATACGTGCATTGGCCGGAATAGGCGTGATACGGCGCATAGGCAAGTACGCTCGCGTAGTCCTTCTCTTCCTCTGCGGCCGTCTCATACGCGGCCGCAGCATCTACGTGCTCCGGCGTATCATATCCTGCCATGACAGCAGCCACAGCCGGACGCGTGAGCGCATAGTGCAGACACTGCACAGGGGTCAGGGCAACGCCAAACGGCGAATTCTCCGCGCTGAACAGTCTGCCGCCGGCATACCCTTTCATGACGCTGATGCCGACGCCTTCCCGTTCGCAAATCCGGTACAGCTCTTCCCGTTCGAGTGCGATTCCCCGCAAAGCGTCGTTATAGTGCTCACTGAAAAGAAGATTTATGTCTTCGCTTGCGGGCAGCATATCAAAGGCCGGATTGACGCTGAACAGAATCATCTCAATTTCACCGCTCAATGCCGCCATTTTCGCCGTATCCGGATTGTGCGTACTTAATCCAATATGGCGGATTGTTCCGCTTTGCTTTAATTCCCGCACGTATTCTATGAATTCTCCGTGCATAATCGTATTGAACTCGGCAGGCTCATCCACAAAATGAATCATGCCGAGGTCGATATAATCCGTCTGCAGACGGTCCAGCAGGTCGCGGAAGGCGTCCTTTACTTTACTCATCTCGCGGGTCCGCACATACTGTCCGTTCTGCCAGGTTGATCCGATGTGTCCCTGAATTATCCACTTTTCCCGATGACCGGCAATAGCGGCTCCGATGTTCGAGCGCACATTCGGTTCCGACATCCAGCAGTCCAGAATATTCATGCCGTAAGCCTCACAGCGCTCCACCACGGCTTTCACTTCAGCGGTATTATGTCTTTCCAGCCATTCTCCGCCAAGTCCGATTTCGCTGACAAGCAGCCCTGTTTTGCCTAACGGTCTGTATTTCATCGTCCTTTTCCTCCCTGTTCGCTGCCTGGTGCAGCCGGCTTAACCCAAAAATGCAGCTTTCATTACAGTATAACAATATTTTCAGTATACAATTCTGACAGGTGCTCTCAGCACATACAGTCGGAGATCGGATTACGGATTTACAAGAATCCCCCACTGCCGGACCAGGTCTGCAGCCTGAAACACATTGATAACAGCGCCCTTCAGCTCAACAGGGGGCATAGACACCGCCGGTGCGGCAAATTCATTCCTGGTAAAGTCCACATCTGACAGCATTGTCTGAAAGAAATTGTTCTTCACAAACCGGGAGTCATTTGCTTCAAATCTTTTCAGCTTCGCCTGCGTCATCGATGATTCGGAAAAGTCCACATGATCAAACAGGACATCCGTCATTTTTGTTTTGTCAAAATACGAATATGGAAATTTCGACTGTTCCAGGGAAGTCTGTTTCAAAACCGTATCGCTCATATCCACACCGATGCACTTGCACGAGACAAAACGGCACCGTTCAAAATAAGCACCTGTAAATTTACTGGCCGAAAAATCGCAGGATTGAAAAACCACATCGATGAAGCCCGCGTTTTCAAAACCGCAGTTATGGAAGGTGCTATTTTCAAAAATACAGTTCCGGATTTCCATTCTGCGGAAATCGGCCCCGTCGATTCGTTCGGCGCAGCTCTTTATCGCAGAAACCGGAGTCTCCTCAAAAAGAAAATCCTGCACATATACGGAAAAATCCTCAACCTGCATACGTTCCTTTGATAATTGCGGTGCAATCCTGCTCATATCTATCTGTTTCCTTCCAAATCCGCCGTCTCGCGCCTGTATGTTGCATAGCCCTTTGCCGGTGTCCCGTTTGCCGTGTGCGGGTACCCGTGACAGATTTTCCCTTCCGATTGTAACCCTTTTGCGGGCATGTTCAAAATAATTCGTATAACCTGCCGCTGCAGTCTTACGGGAAAGGACCATTTTGCTATACTGGGAAGGAATTATCGAATTTAATTCCGGCAAAATAGTCCCCCGCCCCAAAAGGAGATTTACAGATGGCTGAACCATACCTGACCGAACGGCTGCGTGACCTGGCAGACCAGGCCGAAAACCAGGGTTTCGTGACGCATTCCGCCTTTTTATCGCCGGCGGAACGCGCCGAAGCAGAAATCTGGCTGAAAAAAAACCGGATCCCGCATCTGCTTTCGGGCGGTTTTCCCGATGCCGAACGGCAGGCTGTCTTTTTCCTTCCGGAATATATGGCAGCTGCGGGGACCGCGGAAGCAAGCCTTTCCGAAGAGATCCTTCCGGATGCGGTTACGGCACTGCGGCTTGACACACCTGTCCGGTCTGCATCCTGCCCGAGTCACCGGGATTACATGGGCAGCCTTCTGGGCCTCGGCATCAAACGCGGTCAGATGGGAGACATCCTGGTTCAGGACCATTCCGCGGTTGTTCTGGTGCTCGCGGGTATCGCCGGCTTCATCGAAGCCCATCTTGCGAATATCGGCGGACTTTCCGTCACTGTCACGCCGGTTCCGTTATCTTCCGTGACCGCGGCGGTCCGCTCCTGCGAATCAATCCGCATGACAGCCGCCTCCATGCGCCTCGACAAAATCGCGGCCGCCGGGTTCGGCCTTTCGCGGACCGAAATGGCAGATTTGATCCATTCCGGCGCGGTTCAGGTCAACTGGAAGGAAGAAACGCGGCCGGACCAAAATGTGCCGATCGGCGCGGTCATCTCCCTCCGCGGATACGGCCGGATCCGTCTGGTGAGCGAGGAAGGGCTGTCCCGCAAGGAGCGGCACATTCTCATACTGGAACGATATCTGTAAGAAATATTAGGGAAAGAACTTACTGTGAATTTTTTATCTTACATAATGAATCCGCGATTCATCATATCTGTCCTGCTGTGTTCCTTCTTTCAACGGATAGCCGCACGGTATAACGGCAAATACATCCAAATGAAGAGGGATATCCAATATTCTTCTGACTTGCTCCATGCGGTCAGTCAGAGGCGCGATTCCAAGCCAGACCGCTCCGAGTCCCAGCTCAACCGCTTCCAATAAGATATTTTCGGCACACGCGCTCATATCGATATCCGCATAGGCAGGCATCCAGATATCTTTCCGATAGCAGCTGACAATTGCCATCGGCGCATCCTTTGCGCATCCGGCATACGGGCTGCATTTCGAAAGTTGCTCCAGTTTCTCCTTGTCCGTGACAACATAGAATTCCCACGGCTGCTGATTTCCTGCCGACGGAGCCGCCATAGCCGCCTTCAGCAGCATTTCGATTTTTTCATCTTCAACCTGTTTATCCTGGTAGTTCCTGACACTTCTTCTCGTAAAAATAGTGTTCATACTTGATACCTCAATCCAAAATCAGGGCAATTCCATGTCTCTATCCATATCATGATACAATACAAAGGACAAGGCTGACAGCTGCTGTAAACGATTCGATCCTGTTTTTGGCAGCTCACAGCGAAACATACAGGACTTTTACTCGATTGTGAGGACAGATTTGGAACAACAGACACCGCAGGAATATTTTGAGAAAGTATACCGCGAGACTTTCGACAAACTCAGCCGTTATGTCTTTTTTAAGACCCCCAGCCTGAGCGATGCGGAGGACGTCACCGCAGCCGTCTATACAAGTTTTTACCAATATGTCGTATTAAAAGGTAAACGGCCTGATAATGAACTTGCCTATCTTATCAAAATGTCCGGCCATGAAATGAGCCGGCTGTACTCCCGGAAGGTTGACATGCTTTCCTTTGACGATGAGGATCTGGGTTTAGACAGTACGGTTCCTGACAGCACCGATTGCGAGCTCATGTTTTTTGAAACATTCGAAAATGAAACGCTCTGGAATGCGGTCAATAAACTCTCCCAGGCAGAGCAAAAGGTTCTCATTGCCAAATTCCGGTTTGACATGACTTTTCAGGAAATAGCCCTGGCGCTCGGGCAGGGAGAGAGTGCGGTCAAACTCCGATATTACCGTTCCCTGGCAAAATTACAGAAATTACTGCATGGATGTAACTAAATGGCCCGAATCCTTCTCTTATGGTTTATGAGGCCTTTTTTAGTTTTGGTGGAGGCGGAAAGCAATGGACAAATTAAAGAATTCAATCAAGGAACACGCATTCAACGAAACGGAAATGTTTGACCAGATCAGGCTTCAAAACACGAGGAAAGAAAGGATACATATGTTTATGAACAAAAAAGTATGGATTTCCATTGGTGTCGCAGCGGCAATGCTGCTTGCCATCGCAACGAGTGCAGCCCTTCTCATTCCTTCCCGGCAAAAAGCACAGACCGAGGCGGAAGCCATCAAATATGCACAGGTAAAATATTCGGAACATCCTCTTGCGGCTGCCATGATAAGCGTCGACATTAATCCGAGCTTCGAAATTTATGCGGATGCCGACGGAAAAGTTGTCGAAATCAAACCTGTCAACGACGATGCCAAAACACTGGATGTCTCCGCCCTGATTGGCCTTCCCGTTGATGATGCAGTTTCCGGTATTATCGCTCTGGCAACGGAAGCCGGATTTATTGATTCTTCAGACAACATCGAAGACTACGTGATCGTATCAACCGTGTTGCTCGACGAAGAAAGCGCTGACGCCGAAGACAAGCAGGATGAGCTTGATGATATGATCACCGAGGGACTCGCGGAAGATGAAACCCTGCCCGACACCACAAAAGTTGCCGTAATCAAAGCAACGCAGGTGGAAATGTTTCTGGCAAAAGGTAAAGATGTTCCGATGGGACTTTACGTCATCAACGGTATGATTTCCAAAGACGGTGTCATGATTCCCGTATCCGAGTTTGTGTCCAATTCCGATAATCTTAACAAACTGAAGAACCGCGCTGAAATTGTCGGAAAAGGCAATAAGAATACAGCGGATGAAACCACGGATCAGACTGCTGTTACGGATGAGACAGCCGCAGCTTTGGAGGAACACGGGAATTCCGGTAATAACGCGAATTCTTCCGCAGGCAGCAAAGCTTCGGACAATGCAAGTGCCAACGCCGCCTTGAAAAGGGCAAACAACGGCAAGCAAACCGGTACCGCCGAAACCGCTTCGCCGGCTGCATCTGAAACAACTGCCGCTGCCAACTGATTCCAAACCCTGAAAAAGAAATAACCTGCCGTAAAGCACAAGCCCGGGAGAGCGAAAACTCTTTCCCGGGCTTGTTTATAATCCGTAAGAACCTGAGCATTTGAGTCAAATCAGAGAGGCTGCATCTTGATTCGATGTGTCCGGGTTTACTGAACCGTCGTGACTTTGTTCGAATACAGAAATTCGCCTACATTGAGGCCCTTTTTCTTTGCAATATAGTTTCCGAGGCACTGGACAGGCAGAATATTTACGATGCAGGCCAGTTCCGGTGAGACATATTTTTGATGAATCACCAGAATATTGTCTTCGCTGCCGATGTCGTCGTTATCCGTGATTATAATTGCCTTGGATCCTTTGGCGGCGACGTCTTTTGCAAGACGAATCTGATTCTCAAAGCCCACGCCCTCGGAGGCAAAGAAAACTGCGGTAAAATCCGGTCCGATCATTTCAAACGGTCCATGGCGGAACTGTCCCGCATCAAACGGAATCGACGGATATTTGGACACTTCCTTGAGAAACAGCGCACCCGCATCGACAGTGCATATGCTGTAGCCTCTGCCGATCAGCGAGACATATGGGGGGAATCCGAGAAATGACTCCAGCTTCTTGCTGATATCTTCAAACTCCGATACAGACTCTTCCAGATGGGAGAGGGACAGCTTCAGGTCGGAGACCAGTTCGTCATCATACTCCCCTATATAGGCAGCAGCAAAAATGTGCATCAGCACGATCGGTGCGAGATACGTGCGGGTGCTTACGGCCTGTTCCGGCTTCACATGCAGATTCAAAAGCATATCCGCACGCCTGCCGAGAGGGCTTTCCTCATCATTTGTGAGACCGACCACCTTGCAGGATACGGTAAGCTTTTCAATCAGTTCCACGATCTCACCGCTCCGGCCGGACTGTGACACCATAACAAGCAGCGTATCTGCATCAATCGAGGGAAGCTCATAATGAACGAGCTGGCTTGTCGGTATCACAGTGCTTGGAAATCCCTGATTCCGCAAAATTGTGTTTGCATTGAAGCAGGCAGAATAGGAGCTGCCCATACCCGTCAGAATAATTTTGCTGTATTTTGTTTCAGAAAGTGTGCGGATTTTTTCTCCGTAATGTGAATCTGCATAGAACTGCAGTGCCGCACGAATGTCATCTGCCTGCGTGAAAATGTCTTTCTCGTAAATGTTCATAAATATACCTTCTTTCTATTGATTGAACAAAATTTGTCGAATCGAGACCTGTATTCGTTCGAGGCTTGGCGGTATACCATCGGATACATACAGCATGCTGCTCAAGTTTCCAAGGCATGCGCAAAGCGGCGGCGGCAGATTCATAAGCTTGCCGGCACAATAACCGGAATTGAAATTGTCTCCCCCGCCTGTCACAACCCTGGGGTTCTGAACACGTTCGCCGTTTACGGTCTCCTGTGCTGCGAACCTGGTTCCGGTACTTGCAAAATCAATTCCATGGACGGTAATTTCATGTACCGGCAGCCGAAAGCGCAGTTCCTCCAGCATGTCGATTCTGAATTGCTTCTCGTCTTTCTGCAAAAAATGATTATAGACAAACAGACATTCTTTCGGATTCAAGCCGAGAATAATCCAGAAATACTCTGCATACTTTTCCAACAGGCCGAAAAATTCCCGGAACTGTTCCGGGCTTTTGGGAGAGGGATCTGCCAGGTCAAAAAACAGCATACGGTTTCCGGGAGTCAGCCATGGGCAGATTTCCCGCAGAATCCCCGCAAGAATATCATTGGAATGCAGAAGCCCGCTCCAGTTGGTAAAGCAGAACAGGCTGCTTTTATCGATCCGTTCGGCCAGTTCGGCGCGGCCTGTTCTTTCGCAGATAAGCGAATAATCGATACGGGCAAGAGAACCGGAGTCCCCGAACATCAGTTTGCCGTCGGCAAATTCCATCGCGAAGGTATTGGCCGGCTGCTCGACACTAAAGGCATGTACACGTCCGGCAAAATCTTCAAAGCTTCTGTGCAGTTCCGGATAACCGAATGCACCGACGCAGTATGAATCAATTCCCTTTGCTGCCAGAGCGTCAGCCAGAAGAACCCCGTTTCCGCCGATTCCCTCGCTGATGCAATCGACTTCTATGTCCGAACTCTGGTTGGAATGGGACGCGATATACTCTGAAAAATCACTGATTGCCGTGTAATACTCGGGCGGCGATTTTTGATTCTTTTTTAGATGAACAAGCTTGTCAATATATCCGTCAAACCCCACAAAAACGCGGCGGTCCTTCAGCAGACACATCGATTCTTCGAGCGCACTATACAGTTCTTTCAGAATTTTTTTGTCAAACATGAACGACTCCTAATGCTGCAGGCAGGAATATGAAGCCGCAGCCTTCTTCCGTATTTTTTCAGGACTGATACAATATTTTGCAGTTGCTGTCATACATGGCGTCAAAATCTTTCTGCGTCGTTTTCTTTAAATCAATCAAATAGAGATAGTCGTAGAAATTGGGAAGCACCGGGAGCCCGAGCAGCTCCTTTGCGAACGCATGGGCAGCGATCTCGCTGCAGCGGCTGATATGGGCGTATCTGGTAAAAAAGGGCAGCGTCAGTGTCTGGATCCTGTCCAACTGGGCGGACACGAACTGTCCGCGCTTATACTCCAGGAAGTGGAAAAATTCGTGGGCAAGATGCACATCGAGCGCAGCCTGATAGTTGAGCATATTCTTCCCTTGAAAGCGGCTGTGCGAGGCAAGTTCATTTACGGAAGCACGGAATAGTTCCACCTTGCACTCTTTTTTGCTCATGGTTGTCTGCGCGCGGAATGTCACGCCAAACCGCTCGCCGGATTTATCGTAATACGCAATCCGAATATTATTTTTTGCGTACAGCTGGAGGAGGTCCTGCCCGGCGAATTCCGCGGCAGCCGTTTTCCCGGCTAGAAGGGAATTGTCCACGTAATACGCGAGCTTTTCGCGCGGGATCTTTTGATACAGCAAATCATTACTCAGTTCGCATAAAGCCAAAGCACGGTCGTCCATTCTATGAACCCCTCTTATCTGTAAGCAACGGCGAAGATTTCTTCGTCAGGCCTCAAGTTCTCAATTTCCACATCCATGGTAGAGTACAGCTGCCGCGCTGTCTGCATGCCGGTCAGATCCAGCATTTTTTCTCTGTAGAACAGAAAGACTTTCGGCAAAGTTGCATTTGCATCCGAGTAAATCGTGTTCGCATCAAGGAAAGGATTGAACAGGGCTTCCCGTTGTTCCTTTTTGAATTTAATGCACTGCGCCTTCTCTTTTTTCAGACGGACAACACCTTCGCGGTCGATTACCGCGAGTGCCTTGCTCTTAACTTTCAGCAGCCCGAACAGTACTTTATTGTGCTTTGTCGCTTCAAAAGCGCTCCACCGTCCCGTACTGCTGATATGGCAGACGGAATCTTTTTCACCGCCGAGCGCATCGCAGCATATGTCGGACAGCTGATCCTGCGAGAGCGCACATGCCGTCACGTCCTTCTGCCGCAGCTCCGTCGCTCCTGTTGCAATCGCACGCAGAATGTTTTTCTGTGCATCTATTTCGATCGATACATCCACCGTCTGCTCATTCGCGCCGGAACGTACAATGCACTCCGTCACATCACAGCGTATTTTTTTGATGTCCTCATCGGTTGGATTGATAATGTTCCGCTCGATTTGTTCGCGAACCATGGCAAAAGCCACACCAATGGTTGAAATATACGGTGCATTTTTCGCTATTTTCCAGTTAACACCCATGCTCTCGGCCAGGGCATGTACAATGACGGCACCGCTTCCGCCGCCGCCGACAAATGTGATGAAATTCCGGTCAAGATCGTATTCCGCGATCAGATCTTCCACAACATTCGTAAGCTTCTTTACCGCAATCCCCATAACCTGTCCGGCAGCATCTTCTGCGCTTATTCCGAGATAATCGCCGAGTGCCTTCCAGGCAGCATTTGTTGATGCAATATTGCCGTATGCATAGTCGCCTTCAGGGACGTATCCCAATAAATTGGCAGCGCCCGCAAGGGTAAGAGAATATTCTTTTCCGTTCTGCGCCTGGACGGTGATGTAGTATTTGGGATCTTCGGCCCGGGGGCTGACAAAATTGACCGCTGCGCTTTCGATTTCTCCCTTTTCGGTAAAGCATTCATATTCCTTACCGGCAATATGTGCGCTTCTTGGCCCGATATCGGCAATTTTCCCATTGATCACCTGGACCATGCTGCCGCCGGCAATTCCGAATGTGCGCACATCAAGGCTTCGGAGGTACGTCTTAAATCCGCCGACCTGCGCATACTTGATCATGACTTTTCCATTTTTGATTACGCTGATGTCAACACTGGTTCCGCCGGCCTCAAAGAAGATACCGTCAGAAATCTTCTCATACATCAAGGCGCCGGCCACACCGGCCGCCAATCCCGAAAGCATTGTCAGAATCGGGCGTTTCCTAACTTCGTTGATGCTCATGACTCCGCCGTCGCACCGCATGATCATCAGATTTGACTTGATTTTCGTATCCTGAACGGCTTTTTCCGTCATGTTTGCCGTTTCCATCATGGTTGGTATCAGACTTGCGTTGACCACCGCCGTCCGGGTACGCATCTTCAATCCGTAAAGCTGGCTGATCTCGTGACCGCCCGTGCTGTAGATCCCCCTGTCGGCAGCGCGCTGCATGACCCGCAGTTCGTTTTCCGGATTGTCGACGCTGTACGCCTCGCTTGCAACGATTACCTGCGATTTCTTGTTCAGCAAATCTTCGATTGCTTTGTCGATCGCTTCGTCGGTAATACTTTTGCTGTCAATAAATGCGTTCTCCGTTTTCAGAAATTTGTCCGGAGCAAGCTCAATATTTCCGACGGTTGTTTCCTTTTTTGCGCTCCGTGCGTCGATGCCGGTAGCCATGCCAATAATTCCGACACTTGCAATATCGCCTTCCAACAAAGCGTTCGTTGCCTGCGTTGTACCATGGGCAATAAAAACAACATCATCCGGATTGATATTGTTTTCCTGCATCAATGCAGAAATGATCTGCACGACACCCTGTGCGACACCTTCTTCATGCGTTGTGGGAATCTTGCGCTTCGCAATCAATTCATATGTATCGTCATTAATCACAACAGCATCGGTAAAAGTACCGCCAACATCAATTCCAATTCGAACTTTTTCGCTCACTTGCAAACCTCCGGACTGTACTCACGGGGAAGGGGCTGACCTCTTCCCCGTGAGACAGTAAAATATTAATTTAATAATGTCAGTACAGAATAAATCCGGCAACTATTAATCCGGCAATCGTGGCGGCAGCCACCCACGGGATTGTCTTTTTCAGATATACATTGACATCTGTTTTTGTAAAATCAGAGACCCAGACGTTGTGTGAATTGGTAGGATCGCATACGCACTGTACATTGGAATCAAGACGAAGTGCAACCATTGCGGCAACAGGATTCATTCCCGAACTTGCCAGCAGTGCAACAATGCCGCTTCCAAGGCCCCATACGTTCAGAGGTCCTCTGTAAATAGCCAGAGGGCAAAGCAGGCCGAAAACAAGAACGAACATCAGAGGAGAATTAGGGATAATTGCTTTGATAGCCGGCTCAAGAAGGCTGGCAACTTCTGGTGCCATAACCGTTTTCAGCGTCATGCCGATACCGATCATCAGGGCAATTGCTCCGGCGGTATCCTGTAATCCTTCAACAAATGCACTGGAAACAACCTGAATAATATTTTTCGGCGTAGACAGCAGCAGCGCTGCGAGAATGCCGATCAGGATAGCAGGAACCATGGGAACCTGGAATGCGAAAACAAGGATAACAGGAATTAACGGGCTGACAAGTGCAATTGTGCGTACATTCTTCTCGGGAGAAGATGTATCCGCAGCAGGCATAGCCCATGCCTTGCGTGTTTTGCCGCCGAATTTGATCATAACAACAAGCATGATGATTGCGACAACGATCAGCGGTGCGGCGCAAAGCAGAGAATACTTCGTTACGGTTGCGAGAGGGAGTCCAAGTGAATCGACATATACACCCAGCGTACTTACGCAGAATGTGGCGCCGATGCCCTCGGAAAGGAGCAGAACCGTTCCGGCAATTGCAGGGCTCAGGCCTGCGCTGATCATGATCGGAATCGCGATCGTGCCGACGAGAATGATAATTCCGAGTCCGTCACATGATGCAAAAATAACGGAGCAGACAGCAAGGAAAACCAGGGCAATTGGGAACGGATGATCGCCGGCCATTTCAGCCGCCTTGCGGATAATTGTGTTGGCAATTCCGGTCTTTGTGAGAATTTTGCCAAACCATCCTCCGAAGATGATTCCCGTCATCGCGGTGCTCATACGCATCGCGCCGTCCTGCAGGACATCCTTTGCAATGGAGAATTTCTCTGCGTCAGCGGAAATGAAAGGAATTCCCGCAACCAGGGCAATACCGACTGCCATAATCGGTAATGCCAAAATTGTCGGTAATTTCTTCGTCATCATCAAAACAACGCAGATGGCGAAAATTACCAGGATGCCAATTGATTGAATCGTGTCCATGAATAACCCTCCTAAAATAATTTATTATTAGCGGGCAATACCCGTTAATTTCGAAATCAGATCAGATCTCAAGGTATGCGCCCTGTTCTGCCAGTAATTTCTGTATCATTTTAATGTCCGGATGGCGTACGTCAGCGTCCCCCTGCGCAGCAACGGACGCAGCGATTCCGCACGCATGTCCCAGCGCGCCGACCGTGGGTGTAGTCCGGATCGCGGCCTGCGCTTCAAAGCTTGCCGATACGCAGCGGCCCGTTACCAGGAGATTGCGGAAAGCATCGCAGAACATGACCTCATACGGAATGCTGTAATAGGTTCCCGCTTCACTGCTGAAGGTCGTATCTGTTCCCTCGCCTTTGGGGTTATGTATATCAATTGGATAAGCGGAATGTGCAATTACGCTGTCAAAGTGTTTTCTGGAAAGAATATCGTCTGCCGTAAGCGTATAGTGTCCGACGAGCTGTCTGGAGCCGCGCACGCCTATCGAAGGTCCGGTAAATTCAAGAACCGCATTTTCAAACCCGGGAACATATCGGCGCAGGAACGTGTCGAGTTCCGCACACTGCCTGCGTCCAACCATTTCCGCATCACTCAGGCTCGAGGCATCCGTCGCATCGTGGTCAATAATGCGTGTCGTGTTGATGATGTATTCATTTTTCCGGCTGGTCTCGAAAAATAATATGTCTTCGCGGGGAATCGAAATTTCTCCCCTGTCTTTGGCATCCTGAAAAGCTTTGTCAAAACCAGCCAATGCCAGAGGAGCCGGTGTCCGCAATAGATCCAGATGATCCTTCAGGCGGGAAAACTCCTGCAGATGGCCATAAATAAAATCTTTAAGAATCGGCGTATCAACATTGCAGTATTTCATATTCATTGTCATCGGCTGTGATGCGCCGTCCGATTCGCGGCCTTTTGTCATTTCAGCGCCTGCAAATGCGGCGATATCCCCGTCGCTTGTTGCGTCAATAAAAACCTTGCCGCTTACTGTGTTCATCCCGTCCTTGTTGCACAGAAGGAGTCCCGCAATACATCCGTCGCCGATCTCTGCGCCTCCGACAAAAGTGTGAAACAGGACATCGCAGCCTGCGTCGGAAACCATCTCGTCAAGAACGAGCTTGAGTCCTTCCGACGAAAACGGAGTCAGGTAACTGATATACTGGGTTGTATCCTTCACGTGACCGGAAGAGTATCCCCGGCTGACCAATGTCTCCACGATTTCCTGCATGATTCCCCTGATAACCTGCTTCTCCCCTGCATGAAAAGTCATCATCGGGCCAACGCCGCAGCCTGTCAGTGTTCCTCCCAGATAGCCGTTCTGTTCGATCACAAGGACCCGGGCACCCGAACGGCCGGCGGCAATCGCAGCAGCGGAACCGGACACGCCGCCTCCGGCAATGACGACATCGTAGGATCTTTCATATATCTTTTGCATAGTATCCACCTTTACACACAAAGTAACGTATCTGTTTTGTAGTGAATGAGACATTCCTGACCGAACAGACTGGAAAACCGCAAATGGAACAGCAAGGAAATTATTAGCACCATAGTAGCGAAAACATCACTAGCTGTCAACGCTTCTGAAAGAATTATTTCATAATTTTCATTAGCGCTGAAAATACTGACAGTTTTATGGCTGTTTTTACGATGGATATTTGCTTTTGCACCGTTAAATAGTATACTTATAGACAAGATTTTCATTATTATCATAATATGTCAGTGCTTATGGCAGTTTTTGCATGTTTTCATACGTCTTCTCTCTTTACTTAAGCGTGTAAAATATTGAAGTTCGCATATACTATAAATTTTCGGAGGGTTAACCATGTTGCCTACTGTATTTTCAAAGATCATCTCGATGCGTTCAAATTTCACAATGAGTGAAAACGAAATTGCACAGTATATATTGAATAATACGGAACAGATCGTAACCAGCACGATTTCCGCCGTTGCGCAGAATACGCATACGTCGGAAGCCAGCATCAACCGGTTCTGTAAAAAACTCGGATTTAAGGGATTCATCGGATTTAAGACTGCGCTTGCCCAGGAATCTTTTTACAACAGCCTGAAACAGCAGAATACAATCGAAGACAACACGACTGTCGCATCCGTAACAAGGGATTACCGCCACATGTTGATCAGCACATCGGCAATGCTCGACGAAGATATCGTAAACCGGGCTGTCGAGAACATCAAACAGGCAGGAATGATCTATATCTTTTCCACGTCTTCCACGGAACTTGTTGCAAAGGATCTGGAAAACAAGTTCTATGCAGTGGGAATCGCCGCGAAAGCGGTAACCGATGCAACCAGTATGCGCATCCTCGCAGCAAATGCCAGAAAGAACGATCTCGTTTTTGCCATCTCTCCGACAATACTCGACAAAGACGTTTATACCGCCGTGCAGATATGTAAGGAATACAAGGCAACCATTATTTCCATTACAAGCTACGATTCCATGGCGCTCAATGACCTTGTCGATATCAAGTTCATTACGACCGATAAGATTATCGCGCAGAATTCCATTTCCATTTCAAACAACCTGATCTTTTTATATGTCATTGATGTACTCTATGCCGCCCTGCTGAAAAGTGACAGGATATTGATGCAGAAGAAGCTGAACACGGATGCCATACAGAGCAACAATCAATCGATGAGCAACGGAATTTATGAACGCTGAATGCTCATCGCTGCCGCAACGTAATCCGGACTCCGTTTCATTTCCCTTTTGTTTTCATACATTTTTTTGTCAGCCGCAGCAATAAGAGCTTCCACATCTTTAACCTGATCCTGACTCATGGATGCAAACCCCATAGCAGCACTGATTTTAATTTCACTTCTTCTGTTCGTCTGCCGGATCTCCTGTTTGAGATTTGCTATTACTTTTTCCATCTGCGCACTGTCATATGCAGTAAAAATAATCGCAAACTCGTCACCGCCGATTCGGTAAATCGAATCTGCATCATCAACGGAATTCTTAAGAACATCTGAAAAACGGACAAGCACATCATCACCTTTATCATGTCCGTAGATATCATTGGTTGTTTTCAGATTGTTCAAATCAAGCATAAGACAGGACAGGCCAACGGGATTTTCGGACAGCTTTTTCTTTCTTTCCTCAAAGGCCGCACGGTTCTTCAGGCCCGTCATCGCATCCGTATAGGCCATTATGTAGTAAATCTCTTTTAGTTCAAGCTGGCTGTTTTGCAGCGCCAATTTCGTTTCAAGCAGTTCATTTTCTCTCTGTTCGTTATAAATCGTGACCGATTTCATGAGCGTCTGAATGATAACGCCGTAAACCGTTATTACGATAACACAGAAAAGAATCACAGCAGGTATATATTCCCTTCTTTGGTTCAGGGGGGACGGATACGAAATAATTACGTAAATCATCAGATAAAACAACGCTGAAACGACTGCAAATCTGGTCCATCCGCCGTGCAGGGTTCTTTGAAGCTCGATATACCTGTTCCGGATTTTCCATGCAAAGAAAAGCAGCAGCGACAATCCGGTGAAGGTCAAAAGTACAATGACAACGAGGTTGTCGTCAAACAATGTGGCTGTGATTCTTGATAGAATAATCACGATCAGACCCATGATTTCCACAGAACAGAATATAAAAACGAATCGGCTGTCTCTGTATTTCGAAAGAAAAAAGAACAGAATCATGGATGGAATGGTCAGTGCGGCAGCTGAGGATATGCCGGCGGCAGTGCCCGGTAATACAAATTTTACAAAGAGTAAAAAAGATCCTGAGACAAAAGTAATCAGGATCAAAAATGTGACTTTCTTTGAACACCGCAGTTCATTCAGGAACAGAAAAGCTGCTAATAGAAATATGCTCGCAAGAAAATCGCTTGCCCCTAAAATAACATCGCCCATTGCATTTCCTTCCGGGAAAAAATCATTTCTTACATCGTATCATATGCATTTCAAATACTGTATATCCTGATTTTGAAAAATTCATATATTCCTTCAGCCGTCCTGCCTCCGCTTTCCGATAACCTCCGGCATCAATAGTATATGTCTCTCTGTAAGAGCCGGCCGTGTCTCCGCAGATATGCAGATGATTTTTTCTATTTTCTCCAAAACGTCAAACAATCTGCCTTTTCCGAAATATTAAACTCGATTATCTTCGCAAGCAGGGAAAAATCAACAGGACGATCCCACCGGATACGCAGCAGGCCCTTGGTATGATCATATCCTGCCCCAATAATTTCTTCAGAAAAATGATTGATCGCCGCCACTTCCGGGGCAATCGCCAGATTGTTTTTGGACACACTGAAGCCGATGATAAATGTGTCGTGATCGGTAAACATCGGCTGGCTCCAGGCAACGCGAGTTTTCAGGCCGGGGTAATTCCCTGCAGTCCAGCGTAAAATCTCTTCCATACGGGCGCGGTGTTCCGGGTTTTCAATACTCGTCAGATATTCCTTAAATTCATCCATACTGCAGCCTCGTCAAATCAGACGACACTTTACTGTGCCGAAACGAATGCAATAATTGAGCAGGCACCTCTGCAAAAGAGTACTCTGCGGCGTGCATCTTATGTATATAGGATACAGCAGATTTTCCGTCATTTACACTGCGCGATTATCTGGAACGGATATGTCTGTACTCGCACAAGCCATATTTGACGCCGGCGCCCGCTAAGCCAGGCGCCGCCTTTACCGTCAAAGATTTAACTGACCTGTCCTAATGTCTCACGGCCCTACACTCACGTCACTCGCAGGCACAAGCACCCCGTCAACCCAAATCCCGAAGCTTGTATAGTCAATAGCCAGCACATCGTCAAAGAAGATGCCAATCTCGGTCCCGCCCAGATCATATCCGCCGGGATCAACCTCCATCCCGCTCTCCTGGAAGATAATGCCGTAGGACGTCCTGACGGCGGCACCCGGAAGGACCGCATTTGTGCTGCCGGCCGTGAAGCTTCCCGTAAAGTCGTCAAACAGCAACGTGTCAACACAAAGTGCCGCGGCGTTTCCTCCGGTGGCTGTCACAATGACAACGGACGCGCCCGTTACCAGCAGATCGCCCATGATATACGCACCGCTTTCGCCGACAGCGGTAAAACTGGAATTCTCCAGCTGGATTGCCGACATGATTTCGCATGCGATGCCTTCTGAGATGAAGCGGACCGAGGAATTCCGGAAGGTCCAGGTGCCGCTCGAGCCGTCGTTGGCGATGGGGGTTACTGAATAACCGATGTCGCCGTCGCGCTTTTGTGCGGTTATTTCAAGGTTCAGCGAATCCACATCGAAGGTGCTGCCGCAGTAGACGGTACTGTAGAATCCTTTTGCACCGATGGTCAGCGAGGCACCTGTTCCCATTCCCTGCAGCAGGACGGGGCCCTCAAAGCGGGCTCCCGGCTCGCCGTTTTGGGTGTTTTGGATTGCGCAGGTGCCGGATATTCGGATGGTGAGGGGGCTCACGGTGTCCGTCGTCACAAGGACGCCGTTGATGCCCGAATAGGAACCGGAGAGTGTCAGGTCCTTAAGTGTGACGTCTGCGGCGCCGGATCCTATGATCAGGCATACTTCGCTGCTTGTGCCACTGATGGTCAGACCGCTGCCTGTTATCGTCAGCGTAGGGTTGTAATTCACGTCATATCCGTACGTATACCCCGGTATACTGCCGACACTGATGTCCTCGGTTTTGATGCCGTCAGAGACATTGATTCCGGCCGGATCCATCTGCCCGTCCAGTCGTATGGCTCTGTATACTGCGGTGTAAGTGCGGTTTGCGGTGACCGTCGTACCGGACGGAAGCAAGGGCTGCCAGCCGGTAAACACGTACCGGTAAATAACCGTCTCATTCCGCACCGGATCACCCGGAGAAACGATGGTGTTCCCGTAGTGGTACGTCTGTCCGATTGCAGCTGTTCCGCCTGCGAAATACCCTGAGCCTGCGTCAAAAGTAATCGTATATTCCCGCAGCGCTCTGGTATAAACCGCGTACAGCGTGCTGTCAGAAATGGCCATGAAATTGCTGTAGCTGCTGCCCGCCGCCGCGTTCGGGTCCGTCGACCATCCGGCAAACCGGTAGGTGTAGCGGTCATCGGCAGCTTTCGTGGGCGCCTCGCTGAAGGATGCATCGGAAGCATACGGCGCAGCGACGATTTTCATCGTTCCGCCGTCAGCGAATGTTCCGCCGTTTGCGTCAAACGTATATGTCTTATCCACGGCCGTCAGTTCGAACCTGGCCACCGCATTGATATACGCGGCGGACTGTCCGTCTGCTCCCATGACGGTTCCGAAGCGGTATGGCAGCGTCAGTCCATAATTGCTCAGCGTATAGACATAATTCGGGATCGTCGAGGTTTTTTTCAGAGCTGTCAGCATATCCGCAGTGATCAGATCTCCGAAATGTCCTGTAAAATAGAGTGTCTGGTCGCCTCCGTCGAAACGGACCGTGTATTCCACCGGATCTCCCTTTTTGAAAACCGGCTTAAATGTAAGGCTATATTTGTAATCGGTATGGATGCTGCTCATGCTGAGCTTGATATAGGAACCGTCCACCGTCTCTGTCGACTGCCAGTAATCCACCGTGTATGTGTTTCCGGAATCCGTATAGGTCACCTGCGGAAGATACAGGAAGTTGTAATCCGCATATGTGCCTTTGTATTCTTTTGTACCGGTTCCGTCCGCAAAGGTGTGTCCGGCTGCATCGAAGGTGGTGGTCACAGGAAGGTAGTGCTTTTCGTATACCGGCACATATACGGTATCGGCGTATACGTTTTCAAGTTTCGACCCGTCAGCCGCTGCCCAGCGGATGAAATGATATTCATAATAGTCCTCATCGCCTGCAATGACAGCAGCCGCCTGCGGCACATCCGGCATCGTCCCGGCCAGGATCCGCTGCTCGGAGAGGGTTTTCGCGTCCCGGTCCTTGAATGTCACCTGCACATACGGGCGGAATACGGCGATGTATAATTCCGAATTGTCCGCGGAGGCATGGAGTGACGGCCACCATCCGACGAATTGCTGATCGGCGGTATTATACTTGCTCATATCCGGCGCCTCGGGCAGGGTTCCCTTCTTCACATAGCCGGCTGATATTCTGTGATTGATGTCCAGATAGAAGCTGGTCCAGCTCATATCTCCGCTTTGCCGGTACGAGGCGGTATAACTGTAATCCGCATTCGCCGCACGCAGCGAAGGACTCCAGCTGTCGAATTCGAATCCCGGTTCCATATCCATATTTTCCGGTGACGGCGGAACAGGAATATCCCCGACCAGCGTCGGAACCGTTGCGATGACTCCATACTGATAGGTGCCCGTGCTGCTGTTCAGCACGCTCCCGTAGAAGGTTATATTTTTATAATTCCATTCATAATTCAGATGATATTCCGTATCCCCGTACAGGGCCGCGATATCTTCCTGCCACGGTTTTGACCAGTCTTTGATTTTATACTTCGAATATACAAGCCGGCTCTCATACGTGTTTTCCGCCGGCGCAACGGGAATCTGTCCGACATAATATTCCTTTTCTTCCAGCACGCTTCCGTCCGGCATATAGAAAGCCGCTTTGTATTTTTGTGTGCTGTCTGCAACTTTGTATTTCATATACGTGAGATTGATATCCTTGGTGATCAGCTCCAGATCACTCGAAAACAGCGAACAGCTTTTCGTATATTGGACGGCAACGGTGAAATCCAGGCGGTCGGGCGCGTTATCCGCTACCGTAATCATTCCGGTATCCTTGTCCATGGATACATACTTCAGGTCGTCCGCACCGCCTTTTCCGGACTGATCCTTCATCAGGAAAAACGCATAATCCGCATTCGAAGCCGCTGGCTTGACGGCAACGGTAACCCCGTTCGCACCGCCCGTAATGTCAATGTATTTCAGTGCCAGCAGATTGGCGTCCCCGCTGCTTTTGACGTTATAGGAATTTGTGTTGATTGTGACCGCACTCGTATCTTCCTTAAACTCGGACGCAAACTCGAGCGCGCCTATGGTCAGAATGGGGAATTTCATTTCGGCGATCGTCACGCTGTCCTCGTAGCCGAATACGTTCCATGTAAATGCCAGTTCTACATAGATGCCTGTCTCACTTTGCAGGCCGCCGGCCAGGGACATGCCGGAGTCCGAACTGCCGGAAGATGCGGTATAGTCATAGGCAAACCGCAGGTATCCCGAGAGTTCTTCATATACGCCGATTTCCGCGGAAAACCCGAAATTCAGATAATCGTTCAGATGTATAACGCTGAAATTCACGCTTGCCTGAAAGCCTGCGCGGATGCCCATCTGCCCCTTGAGGGAAGCTGTCAGATGAACCTCGGACCGCATTCTTTCGCTGTAATATCTCATGGAAGTGGTCTGCATCTGACCGCTTGAAAAATCAACATTGCACAGGCCGATTTTCCGCAGTTCCGAGCTGCTGAAGTTCAAATCCAGGCCCGCGCGAATCCCTACGCTGACTTTAAAATCCAGTTTGAACTGGATGGACAGGACTTTATAAATGTCAATCGTTCTCTCGCCGAGCTCCTGGGATAAAATCTCGATGTAATCAACATCTTCACCGAACAGATTTTCCTGATTCAGGCTGTCAACAATCTCGGATGTTTTGTCACCGCTCTGCGAATCAATCAGATTCTGAATTTCGTCGGTAATATTTACCGTGCCGCTGTCAGTCGCTATCTCCGCGGCGAACGACATGGTAAATGCATTGTTGATATACGCACCGTTATTCAGATAGAGTTTCCCGTCATCCAACTTCTGCCATCCGAAAGCGGTTGCTGTGATGTCTTCCGTCAACGTCAGGCTGATCGTAAGTTTGACATTATCAGCCAGATCGATGCTGATTTCCCCCGTTGAAAAACTGATTTTGCCGTAACATCCGTTGTCCGTATTCGCTATATCCTGCGTTTTTCCGATGGATACATGCACGGTTACGTTCTTCAGCAGATCCGTCAACGCGCTCGCGCTGAGCTGCTGAAACTTTTTCTGGCTGTCGGCATCGAGGGTGCCTACCATCGCCTGCAGTGTCGGGCTATCCTTAACACTGGACGCAATGAGGGTACAAAGCTGATCATATCCTTCGCTTTCCCGGAGGGAAGTCTGCAGGGTTTGCGCAAGTTCGGCCGTGTCCGCGGCGGCAGAGGCAGCAGCTGAAGCGGCCATGTCTACGGCAGCAGATGCAGTCGCCGTACCGGCCGTGTTCGCCGCAGCGGCAGTATTTGCTGCATTTTGCGTGGTTCCCGTATCGGGTATGCCTGCCGTATTGCCTGCTTCTTCTTCAAAATAGGCCGCATCCCCGCTGTAATACACTTCATAATTCGAATAGATCTCGTCCAGATTCGGCGCGATCAATTCCAGACTGGTGCCCGCTGTATCCGTTGTGACTTTATAGACTTTATAATATTGATTATCCCGGGCATCCTCCGTGCCGCTGCCGAGGCTGATCAGATCTCCGGCCTGAAAAGCAGCGTCTCCGCTTATCAGCGGCGCGAGGTATATGGTTTTCCCGTTATCCTGTTCGTTCCCCGTCGCTCCGTCCGGCACCTGCCCCGCCGCTGTAAAACTCGATACGTCAGCGGAAGAAAGGAGGATCGGTACGGCATTTGGGGTGACGCTATTTTCGTTTTCCCGGTAAATCGAAAAGCTATAGCTTGTAATCCCTGAACCGGATACGTCGGCCTCGCCGGCCTTCACAAAAGATACCGTCCCGGAATCTTTTAACTTGATCGTATAGGTAAAGCCCCGGGTAAAACCGTCTTCCGAATACAGCAGATACACATTATCCTGCTGTTTGACCGACAGCTTTTTCCCGTCTTGTATGTCTGCATTGGAAAAATCAATATATTGGGCCAGATTCTCATCGGTAAGCGCGGCATCCGAATGGACCGCAAAGGATATGCTGCTGTCACAGTCTTTCAGATACTCTGCCCGGTCCACCTTCATGTCGGGTTCATACCAGCCGGCATAGAGTGTCTTGTTCTCTGAAAATATGTCGTCCTGTTTATATGCGTTGACGGGCGCTTCTTCATAATACCATCCGGCAAACACATAGCCTTCGCGGGATGGCGAAGCGACTGCAGCGAGCTTCCCGCCTCTTGGCAGAACCTGGCTTTCCACATCGGTGCCGCCGGTGCTGTCAAACGTGACCGTCACCGGTTCATTCGATGAAAAGACTCCAATGCCTGAATGTATCAGAAAAGCGCTTCCTATGCCGATACAAATCAGCAGTACGGCAACCAGGCCGGAAATAAATAATTTTCTCTTCTTTTTGTTTTCTGGAGATTTCCCGCGGCCTTTCGAATAATCCTGTTTCGCTAAGAAGTTCTTATTACCAGTCTTCCCAAACATATTTTTCCCCCGCTCTTCTCTTGTGAAGCAATCGCTATCGGTTCGAAATACTGTGCTGAATGCCGGTCCTTATTTGATCGAAAATGGGGTTCTTTCCCGCTGATCGTTTTTACATGCCGCAGCCCGGCTGCGCCTTATCCTGAAATAAAAAATGCCTATGATAATCTATCTAAATTATCATAGACATATTTTCATACAGTGAATAGTAACTTTTATCCAGTAAAAGTCACGTCAACCGACGTTAGATGATATATTTCCGAAGTTCGGCTCTGCCCGATATAAGCAGCTTTCCGTATACTCCCATCATGATATTCTTGAGCCGTCCCACCGATATTTTATATTTTTTGGCGATTTGCGCGTAGGGAACATGATGCGCCACCATTGCGGCAATGTGATATTCCCTAAGTGTCAGCATCAGAGTGATGTTATCTTCCGTAAACTGATTGTGAAAAGCAATCCAGTTCTTCCAGGTGCGCTTCCATTGCCGGATAACGGCATCGTAGTATTCCGGATACGCCTGCTCCAGACACTCCTCCATAAGGCCGCCGAGCGAAGTGACAACCTCCGCAAAAGGAGTCGTAAATCCATGCGGCAGAGCCAGATACATGGCACCCAAAAGCCATCGCTTTGCCTCGTCTTTTCTTTCGAGACTATAACAGGCGACCGCGCACGTCACCCGCAGATAAATATCGGGGAACGTGATTCCCTGTTCCGATGCGCTTAAGTCCAGCGCGGTCTGCGCCACTGCCAGCATGGCTTCAAGATTGCCAACACAATGGAAATATTTTGCCCGCAGATAGAGTGCGTCCGGCTTCGCCTGCGTCGGAAGCAAGCTGAAATCCCCGATTCTGAGCCAGTCGGGAGCCATTTTGGGGGCAATTAAGCTGACAGCGGCAGTTGCAAGCGCCAATTCCGCGACAGCGGCCGCATGACTGTCGTTTCCGTCATCCTTGTATTGTACAAGATACTCCCTGATTTCCGTGTAAGCGCGGTAATCTCCCAGGCTGATTCCGGCCGCGATTGCCGCAGGGCACGCGCGGAGCCGCGCGGCGTCGTCACCCCAGGTCGCATGAAAGCAGCGCATCGTCTCCGCAAAGTCGCCCCGCAAATAGGCCAGCTCGGCTTCGTACTGAAGGGACAGCCTCTTTTCGCCGACCGTATCCAAAATCGAGTCGGGATTATCGCGCGGCATCGGAATGGTCGTGGCGGCTAATAATTGGGCAAAATCGGACGAAAATGACTTTTGAGGCAGCTTCCTCTCCCGGCGCAGATCAATGGGCTTTTCCGCATCGTTCGGAATCATCCATGACCTTCCGTATTTTTTTGCCCCGGATATACGGTTGTCAGCTAAAAGCCGCTGAACCTGCCGGAGAGTGATCTCCCATTTTTCGGAAGCCTCCTTCGCCGATATGTATTCCATCCTGGAGCCGTCCTTTCTCTGGATAATATAGCCTGATTATAGTCGTTTGAACGACCATTTGCGCTTGATAATTGACTATCATAATGCATCATATGCAGGCAATATTTTAATCCAGTATCCGGATTTGTATTCCGGAGAGAAAACACGATCCGTAACAGAAGCATAACCGGTCCCCGTCGATGATTACATCGCAAAATGGCGGATCTCCCTTGCCCGGGAATAACGGGCTGCGGCGGGCGAACTGCGCAGGCTTAGCCGCGCGGCCGTCGGCGGATTACTTCTGGAAAACGCGCAGCTGGACGGAAACCCCGTCCGGATCATATACGTAAAAATAACGGGTATCCGGGTCAGGATTCAGGATGGGTGAGGGATATAATCCCCTGTCCGCTGCGAGCTGATGCTTTTCTTCCAGCTTGTCCGCAGCAAAGCAGACGAACATCCCTTTACCTTCATACTTCTGGCCCTGCGGCATGGAGACCAGCTCGACCTCCGTCTCCCCTCTGCCGTTTGTCAGAAAGGCCACTTCGCCGTCTCCCGCTTTAAAACGGCGTGAGATCGTCAGCTCCGTAAATGTCTCATAAAATGCAATCGATTTTTCAATGTCTCTGGCCATAAAGGTAATATGTTGGATATGCATGTGGTTTCTCCTTTTTTGAGCGCCCGAAAATGCACCTCGTAAAAAATACGCGTACGCCCGGGCGTCCTTCATGCATGGACACTGTCCATATAAACGAGGACACCAGTGTATATATAAATTCCGCAGGGTCTGATTTTGCTGCTAATAATTCAGGGCTGTCTCTTGCCGCTTTTTTTACCGGGATGCGAGTCCCTGGAGGTTCCGGGCTTGGCCCCTCTGAGTCCCGGCCCCTTAGGCACAGGCCCCCTCCCTCCAAGCGTACCGCGATCCGACTTTACGCCTCCGCGGGCTTCTGACACAGGCTTTCTTTTCTGGAATGCTGCGTCGCCGGCTTTACGGAGTGACGCTGCGCCGCCCCTGCGCGGGCTTTCTGTCTTATTTGCTCTTCCGGCCTGACGCGGTCCGTCTGCGGTGCGTCCCCCGGCGTTCCCTGCCGCACTTCCCGCAGCCCGTCCCGAAGGACGTCCCGATGGACGCCTGACCGATCCCTCCGCTTCCCTCTGTGCCGCACTTTGCGGGCGGATCAGGCATTTCGGGTCGTGGCCGATCAGATCCGGCCGTCCCGCCTTGTGAAGAGCCTCGACGACAAGCGCCCGGTTCTCGGGATTCCGCCACTGCAGAAGCGCCCGCTGAAGAGCTTTTTCGTGAGGCGTGCGGGCAACATAGACATGTTCCATTGTCATGGGATCATAGCCGGTATGGTACATGCATGTGGAGATCGTGCCGGGTGTCGGATAGAAATCCTGCACCTGCTCCGGCTGACGGCCTGTGCTGTGGAGGAATTCCGCAAGCGCGACCGCGTCGGCCAGACTGCATCCCGGATGCGAGGACATCAGATACGGTACGACAAACTGATTCTTGTCATACTTCTCATTCATGCAGGAATACTGCTCCATAAATCTCCGGTACACGTCGATATGCGGCTTGCCCATATAGTCCAGAACGCTGTCGACACAATGTTCCGGGGCAACCTTCAGCTGGCCGGAAATATGGTATGTCACCAGATCTTCGAAAAAATCTTTGTTCTTATCCTCGAGCAGATAATCGTAACGGATCCCTGAGCGGATAAACACTTTTTTCACGCCGGGAACCTTCCTGAGGCGCCGGAGAAGCTGCAGGTAATCGGAATGATCCGCATCCAGGTGATTGCACGGAACGGGCGTCAGGCATTTTCTGTTTTTGCACATGCCCCGCTTGTCCTGGTCCTTGCATGAATAGTGCCGGAAATTCGCCGTCGGACCGCCCACATCATTGATATAGCCCTTAAAATCCTTATGCTGCGTCAGCTGCCGGGCCTCGCGCAGGACAGACTCCTGGCTTCTTGATGTAACCATGCGGCCCTGATGCCAGGCTAGACTGCAAAAATTACAGGCGCCGAAGCACCCCCGGTTATGAATAATCGAAAATCGAACCTCATCCAAGGCAGGAACGCCGCCCATCTCTTCGTACATCGGATGGTATTCGCGCGTATAGGGGAGCTCCGCAGCTTCGTCCAGCTCCTCCCGCGAAAGAGGCATCGCAGGCGGCAGAACAACGAGAAAATGGTCGCCGTGCTGCTGAACAAGTGTGCGGCCGCGGACAGGATCATGCTCTTCATACTGCAGACGCGTAGCCTCGGCATACTCTTTTTTGCGGGTAGAAACGACCTCAAAGGAAGGGCACATCAGGCCCGTTTCAAGAAAAGCCTCCGGGGAATTTACGGAAAAAGCCGTGCCCGGGATATCTGTCATTTCCGATATCGGCATGCCCGCTTTCTGTCTCCGTGCAATTTCAAGGGTTGCCTTTTCACCCATACCATAAATGAGAATGTCAGCCGCCGCATCAAAAAGGATACTCCGCCGCACTTTGTTGTCCCAGTAATCGTAATGGGCAAACCTGCGGAGCGATGCCTCCAGCCCGCCGATAATGATCGAAATATCTTTTCCAAAAGCCTCCCTGGCCCGGTTCGCATACACGATCACGGCCCGGTCAGGCCGAAGCCCGGCTTTCTTGCCGGGCGAATAAAAGTCTTCATTCCTGTGCTTTTTGGCCGCCGTATAGTGGGCAACCATCGAATCGAGGTTCCCCGAGCTGATCATGACGCCGAGGCGCGGGCGCCCCATGGCGAGGAAGGCATCGGCATTTTTCCAGTCCGGCTGCGCCAGGACGGCTACGCGGAATCCCGCCTTCTCCAGCACGCGGCTGATCACCGCGGGCCCGAAGCTCGGATGATCGACATATGCGTCTCCGGTCACCACGAGGTAATCGTACCAGTACCACTCCCGGTCCAGCATATCCTGTCTGGAAACCGGTAAAAACAGGGACCTATCCATCATCCGTACCATCCTCCCGAAAAATATTCAATACGGTAATGATACCATGGATGGGAAGCCGGGGTGGAAAATAGGGGGAAAGAATCTTCTTCCTCAAGAAAAAATGCGGTTTCTGCCTGTAAAACCGGAGCCGCTGCATCTTAATAAATTTGATGACGCACACAATCTGACGCCATTTTTGGTCCATGACCTCCTCACAACGCAAGCAGCCCGCCGCCTTTTCATTCGGCTGCGGGCTGCTTACTAAACGTATTATACATGGAGGGATGTATAACCAAATTGGTTTGGAACAAAACAGGCATCGCCATGCAGCTGAATCAAACGCTGTATTTCAGGGGTTCAGCCCCTAGAAAACCCGAGAGTCCCCGGAAGCCCGGGCGCATGGCATGTACCCGGATTTGTTACCCTTTCACACCGCCGGTCGAAAGGCCGGAGACGAAGTATTTCTGGAAATAGATATAGATCAGGATGACCGGGATGAGACTCAGTACGGAGAGGGCGAAGACGTAGCCCCACTCGGTGAACTGGTGCTGGCCGAAGAAACCGGAGATAGCGATGGGAAGCGTGCGTTTGGCATCTTCGGAGAGGATGATGTTAGCCCATGGGTATTCTTCCCAGGCGGTCAGGAAGTTGAATATGGATACAGAGGCAATGGCCGGGCCGGACAGGGGCATGGCAATTTTGAAAAATACCGTGAAGACGCTGCCGCCGTCCATATAAATGGCCTCGTCGAATTCTTTCGGAATATTTTCCATGAAACCTTTGATCATGAAGGTCGAAAAGGGGATGACCCAGGCGATGTAGAACGGGATGAGGCCCCGGAAGCTGTTGATCGCGTTCATACGTACGGCGAGTTCGTACTGCGGGACGATCAGGGTGGTTCCGGGTATGATCATGGTAAGCATGATAAAGGAGAACAGCAGTTTCCTGCCTCTGAAACGGAACCGTGCGATGCAGAAGGCCATGGCGGATGCAACAAGCGCGGAGACGGCGACCGTAACGACAGACACGAAGGCACTGTTCAGGAAGTTGATCTGGTATCCGCCTTCTTTGATAATATAGACGAAGTTTTCCAGTGTAATCTGCGATGCCGACGGGAAAAATCTCGGCGGATATTCATACAGGGCACCGTTCGGCTTAATGGATGTGCTGATCAGATAGACCATCGGCAGAAGCGATACGATGCCTCCGGCCAGGAGCAGCAGGTAGATGATGGTTTGGCTGATTGTCCGTTTGTTCCGTTTCACGATTTCGCCTCCTTGCTTTTAGCCGGTTCTTTTTCCTGCATCATGCGGAACTGCAGCAGAGCCAGCAGGGCCAGGGTGACGGCAACGATGAAGGACAGGGCCGCGGAGTATCCGAATTTGCCGGTGCTGAATGCCTTGTAGTACATCCATGTCAGGATGGATTCGGTCTGGTGGGCGGGCTCTCCGTTTGTAATCATCTTGATGGATGTGAACACGTTGAAACCGCCGATTGTAAGCATGGTGAGAGCGAACAGGGTCGTGCTGCGGATGGACGGCAGCGTGACATAGAGAAATTTATGGATGATGCCGGCGCCGTCGATCGATGCGACTTCGTAAAGTTCGTCGGGGACGGTCTGCAGTGCGGCCAGGAAGACAACCATGTTCCAGCCGACGCCTTTCCAGATGCCGAGGATCATGGCGATGCTCATACCGGTCCAGCGGCTGTCGAGCCAGCGGATATTCTGACTGGTGAAGTGGGCTACCTGGGTGATGAAATAATTCAGGAGGCCTTCTGTATTGAATACATATCGGAATACCAGAGAGGCAATGACCCAGGAAGTGATGACGGGCAGGTAGTAGATGACGCGGAATCCGACTTTAAACCGCGGGATGCTGTTGATCAGCAGCGCAGCCAGCAGGCCGAGGGCCATCTGGGCCGGGACAGTGATCAGTGTGTAGACGAGTGTATTGGCAAACGCAGTGCGGAATGTCTCGTCCGCAAGTACGTCGCGATAGTTTGCAAGACCGATGAATTCCTGATTGAACAGGGAACTCAGGTCCCATTTGAAAAAGCTCATGATGAATAGCTTGACGATGGGATACACGGTGAAGAATCCAAATATCAGGAGTCCCGGCAGGAGCAGCGTCAGGATCTGCGCTTTGCTTGTCCGTGATTTTAATTTCATACTTTACGCCCCTTATCTGTCGTCCGAACCCGTGCCCCGGTCAGGAGGCACGGGCTCGGCCTGACATAGTCTGCTTCTTATTGATTACTGGGCCAGCAATGTGTCGACTTTTACGGCGAGTTCGTCCATTGCTTCCTGTGCTGTCTTTTCACCGTTCATGACGGATGCGACGGCAGCGGAGAGCTCTCCGTCGATTTCGGTCCAGGACGGGACTGTCGGGCGGGCTTTTGCCGTCTTAATGGCTTCCAGGTACGGAGCGAAAGCCGCCTCCTTGACGGTGTCGCTCCCGAGAGCCGCCGTATTTACCGGAATCTGGCCGCACTTAGCCATTTCCACCTGTGCGTATTCGCTTGTCATGAAGGTCATGAATTTCCAGGCGGCTTCCTTATTGGCGGACTTGAACATAGCGATGTCTTCACCGCCGAGGACGGATACCGATCCGCCTTTGCCTGCAGGGATGTTGGCTGTCTCATATGTGAGGTCCGGATAACCGCCCTTCAGCTCTGCGATTTTCCACGGGCCGTCGAAAAGCATCGCGTAGCGCTCGGTGCCGAATCCGTCGGTCATCGGGATATCGCCGCTGTTCCAGCCGGTGATGGCTTTGGCGCCGTAGAGGTCTGCGAGCATCTGAATCGCAGCCACGGTCTCTTTGCTGTTGATGTAGCCGGACGCCTTGGTCTGCTCCTCGTTCGTCAGAGATCCGCCGAAGCTCCAGATGAACGGGCACAGGTTCCAGCCGGAGAGGCCGGGCTCATCATAGCCCCAGATTTGCTGTCCGTTGGTATTGGTGCCGGAGAGTTTTTTGACTGCGGCAGCAAATTCGTCCATTGTCTGCGGGACGGATACGCCGGCGTCGGCAAGAATTTTTGTGTTGTAATAGAGTATTTTGGTGTTCGTATTCAGGGCCAGACCATAATAGTTCTCTCCGAGGAGAGCCGTACTCATGGCACTTTCCAGAAGGGAATCTTTTGCAGCCTGGAATCCGTCGATCTCCTTATCCAGAGGGACCAGCACTCCCATCTCTTCAAATTCCGGCAGCCAGGCGATGTCGCAGCGGGCACAGTCCGGAAGTGTGTCCGACTGGGCGCTGACCAGGATATGGTCGTGCAGGTCGGCCCATTCGTAAGAGGAAGCTTTCACTTTGATTCCCGGGTTCTCCTCTTCAAATTTCGGAATAAGTACGTTCATCAATGTATCATTTTCTGCGGATTCTGCGCTATAATTGTGCCAGAACGTTATCGTTACCGTTTCTTCGGAATGAGCGGCCGATGCTTCTGTTGCTTCTGCGGTCCCTGTGGCTGTGGAATCATTCTTCTCTGGCGATTTTCCACAAGCTGTTACTGCGGTCAGGCATAATACAGCGGAAAGGACTGTCGCCAGAATTTTTTTGCTTTTCATCATTTACACCTCCATTTGTTGGGTTTGTTTATAACGGATTTCTTCCTTGCTTCTGGTCTCTGTGCTTGGATCGGCAGTTCTCCTTTACACCTCCACTTTTGTTTTTAGTACCTTAACGGAATATGCTTTCACAGGGAGCACAAGCGTCTGTGAATATTCCTGTAAGTCATGGTTATAAAAAGTCTCCCCATTCCCCGGGTTTATGGGTTCAGCCCTGTATTCTTCCCCCGTCAGGAGATCTTCCCAGACAGCCGCCGACTCCGTAAGGGGAAGTGTGACGGTCTTTTCTTCCGAGCTGTTGTTCAGGACCGCATAGATCCTCTCTCCGTCCGCTTCTCGGACAAATCCGTACGTCTTATCCCCGTCGATGCATAGGGCTGTCCGGAATGATCCGAACCGCAGTGATGCGTATCTTTTCCGAAGACCGATCAGCTTCCGGTACCACGCAAAAACATCGAGGGTCTGCTTTTCTTCGTCCCAGATCATCGGCTTCCGGCAGTCCGGGTCGTTGTCTCCGCTCATGCCGATCTCGTCGCCGTAATAGACTGCGGGGCATCCGCAGAAAAGCATCTGGAACGCCGCTGCGATCTTCAGCTTGCGCGTGTCGTCCCCGCACGCACGCAGGAACCTCTCCGTGTCGTGACTGTCAAGAAGGTTGTACATGGTGCCGTTGATTTCGTCTGCATGGCAGGCGAGCATCCGGTTGATCCGGGCGTCGAATTCGGATGGAGCGATCTTCCCGTAAGCGAAAAAGTCCCTGACGGCATCCCGGAAAACGTAGTTCATGACGCTGTCCATCTGGTCTCCCTGCAGCATCCGGGACGCGTCGCCCCAGGTCTCCCCGATGAGTAGGAAATCGGGGGCCATATCTTTTATTTCACAGCGTGCGTACTGCCACACGGCCCGGTCCACTTCATCGGCCACATCAAGCCGCCAGCCGTCGATACCGGCTTCGCGGATCCAGTATTTCATCACATCAAGGATAAACGCCCGGACTTCCGGATTTGACGAACAGAGCTTGGGCATCCATTTATATCCGCCTACGCATTCATAACACTCTTCCGAGACCTGAACGGGGTACCCGGTCACATAGAACCAGTCCCGGAAGGAAGATTTCTCCTGGTTTTTCAGGAGATCGCGGAAAGGACCGAAATGTGTTCCGCAGTGATTGAATACGCCGTCGAGTACGATCTTCATGCCGCGCGCGTGGCATTCGTCGGCTAGCTTCTTCAGGTCTTCGTTCGTGCCGAATTGGGGGTCCACCCGATAGTAATCCGTTGTCGCATACTTGTGGTTGAAGTCGGCCTCAAAAACCGGATTCAAGTAGATGCAGTCCGCGCCGAAGTCACGGATGTAGTCAAGCTTCCGGATAATCCCGGCTAAATCGCCGCCCATAAAATTGTCAGGCGTCGGCGTGCTGTCCCAGCTGTTTGTGTCCGCCGGGTCGTTCGTGGGGTCCCCGTTGCAGAACCGCTCCGGAAATATCTGGTAGTAGATCATGCCGACAGCCCATTCGGGTTCCCGAATCACGTCGTTTCCGTTGACGTACAGATACTCGAAAAAGCCGTCTTCCGGGAGTGTCTGGTGCAGGCCATACGCGCTGAGCCACAGTGTCTTTCCGTCTGTGTCCGTCAGTTCAAAATAGTATTTCGTGTAGCGGGCCGTTTTATCAAATTGCACGGCGGCCTGAAAATAGTCGAAAAGGTCATCGCGCAGTGTGCAGTTCAGCCGGACGGATTTCCGGCTTGCCGGGTCCTGCTTCGTCCTCGGCCAGTACACCAGACTGCAGCTCCGGATGTCCCCGCGCGCGGCCCGCAGGCGAAATACGAGGCGGCTGCGGCTGCTCGGATAAATATACGGGGAATTATTTCTGTGCTCAATCGCCTGCTTATTCATGCTGGATTATTCCTTTCGGTTGGTGGATTTTCTCTCGATCAGTCTTGTGGAAATCAGGATCTGCTGGTTTATCTCCCTGTCGCGCATGATTTTCTTCAGAAGAATACCGGCCGCCTGTTCACCTAAGCTGAACGTGTCGACATCGATGGCGGTCAGAGGCGGGCTGGTGTATTCGGCGATCGGGAAGTTATCGAATGTGACGACGCCGAGCTGCTCCGGAACGGATAATCCGAGTTCCTTCGCCACGCCGAGCACACCGAACGAGATGATATTGTCGCTGCAGATAAATGCGTCCGGCGCATCTTTACCCTTCAGGACTGCTGCGGCCGCAGCCCCGCTTCCCGCGGCATCCGGCTCGCAAAACAACTGCAGTCCGGCCTCAGCCGGGATGCCGGCTTTCTCGAGGCCCCGCAGATATCCGGTCAGCCGGTTCTGCGAAAAGACTGCTTTCGGATTGCCCGATATAAATGCGATCCGCTTGTAGCCTGCGCGCACCAGGTGTGACACCGCCAGTTCGCCGCCCTGTATGTTATTCACGTCGACCCAGCTGGATTCCATTTTGAAAATATTCGGCTCGCCTAATACGACATAAGGGAAATCCAGTTCCAGTAGTTTGCTGATCAGCTTCCGGGTGACCGTCGAAGGCGGAAGAATCAGACCGTCAACCTTCTTCTCCATAACCAGCTTCTCAGCGGAAGTTATGTTGTTATCGACCGCCATATCATTGGTGATGATGACGTTGTATCCGTTCTTTTGTGCAACCGTTTCGATTCCGAATACACTTCTGTTAAAAAAGGAATTCGAAAAATTATTGTTGTCGCTGGCGTCAATGACGAGCCCGAGCGCAAAGGAACTGCCATTTGCCAGATTGCGTGCCTGGCTGTTCGGGAAGTAGTTCAGCTTCTGCATCGCAGCCAGTACGCGTTCCTCTGTATCCCCTGATATCAGGCCTTTTTCGTTAATAACGCGCGATACCGTGGATGGGGCCACCCCGGCCAGCTTCGCCACATCCTTGATCGTGATCGTCTTCTCTTTCATATCGGCTGCACGCTCCCGTCATCGTTTTTTGTTGCACCTGTATTTGTGTATTTTGTCTTATATTCCGGTATGTTCTGTCATTTCTATTGACGTGTTGCAAAATAGTTGTGCAACCGGTTGCATAACTGAATAATACGGCGGGCACCCATGTCTGTCAATACGTCCGGCTGCGATTTAACCGATCCCTGACAGGATTCGTTCGTTTACACAAAAATCTGTTTTGTTTTTGTGTAAAATGCTGTATTTGAAATACACACCAAAATCCGCTGCCTGTTCGTCCGGGCAGACAAAAAAGATGCCGCCTCAATCCGCTTTTCAAAAAGCTTTTCAAGGCAGCATCTTAATGCTGGCAGATGCCTGACAGAGTGAGGGTCAGGCAGTATGTCCCTTTTCACCGTAATATACTTCGAGTATCAGTTCTTTAAGTTCTTCTTTTGTCGGTTTCACCGGCGTAAACGGCGTACAGACATCTGACATGGCTTTTTCCGTCAGTGCGTCGATCCTGCCAAGCACGTCCTGCTCGTCCCTCACGACATCTTTCATGCAGTGCGGCACGCTGATGCGCTTACGCAGAGCCAGAATCCCGTCAAGAAGGGATTTCTCGCCCACAAACGCGGCCAGTTCATCATAGCGCACCTGCGTCCGGCTGTCCCTTGCGTTAAACTGCAGACCGTATGGAAGTACGATTGCATTTGCCAGGCCGTGCGGGACGCCGTATTCGGCTCCGAATGTGTGGGCTATGCTGTGTACAATTCCCAGTGCGCAGTTTGAAAATGCTATGCCCGCCATACAGGAAGCCTCGAGCATTTTTGCCCGCGCATCCAGGTTGTTTCCGTCTTCATAACAGACGGGAAGATTTCTGTAGCCGTAAATGAAAGCAGAAACTGCCATTCCGTCCGAGAACGGGTTGGCCAGCGGTGTAACATACGATTCTATGGCATGCGTCAGCGCATCCATACCGGATGCAGCCGTGAGGCTTTTCGGCATGGTCAGAGAGAATATCGGGTCCAGGACCGCCACATCAGGCACCACGCGGCCTTTCAGGCAGCGGATCGAATATTTCCTTTTCTTGACGGTATCCTTGATGAGTGCAGCGCGTGTTGCTTCACTGCCTGTCCCTGCCGAGGTCGGAATGCAGGCAACGCGTGCCTTGATCTTGAGATTTTTAATCTCGTTCGGGGGCATCACATCATCGAGCTCCCTGTATTCGGGATTCTCATAGAAGACCCACATCGCTTTTGCGGCATCCATTGCGGAGCCGCCGCCAAAACCGATGACCCAGTCCGGTTCAAATTCCATCATGTCCGCAGCACCGCGCTTTATACTTTCAAAACTCGGTTCCGGCTCAACATCGGAGTATCCCTTCCAGACAAATCCTGCACTTTCCAGAACATCCGTGACAATTTTGAGCTGACCCAGTTCCTCCTGGATTGTACCGCTCATGACTATGTATGCGCGCTTGCGGGCAGCGGGAAGGTCTTTGAGACTCTGTACCGCGTTTTCACCGCAGTACATGTGCTCACATCCAAGCTTGATTGAAAACATTTGATTCTCCGCCTTTCTTATTCATCATATATGATGCAGTTTTTGATAACGCTTCCTGACGCATGTTCACGGATTGCCTTTTCCAGATCCGGCAGCCGGTATGCATTCTGGATGAAATCATCACTGGAAATGGCCCCCATTTTCAGGAGTTCGAGCGCCGTCATAACGTGGCGCGGAGTCGTATGGAACACACCTTTTACCGTAATCTGTGAGTAGTGCAGCAAAGTTGCATCCACCTCGAGCACGCTTCCGGATTTTGTGCCGCCGAACAGAAGGACAAATCCGCCTTTGCGCGCCATCCGCACGCTTGTTTTCCAGACGTCGATGAGGCCGGTTGCTTCGATGACAATGTCCGCTCCGCGGCTTTCATCCGTCAGGGCACGCACGGCTTCCACGGAGTCCTCTATGCCTGTCAGATTCAGGGTCTTCCATACGCCAAGCTTTTCCGCGAGCGCCAGACGGTTCTCCATCATGTCGGTGACAATGACTTTGGCGCCTTTCATGACGGCAAGCCGCGCAAACATCAGGCCTATGGGTCCGGCACCGTTCACGATGACCGTATCGCCCAGGCAGACCGGGCAGTTCTCTATGCCGTATACGGCGCACGAGAACGGTTCCATCAGGGAAGCGGTCCTGTGCGAGACCTTGTCATCAAGCACGAACATATTCTGCCGCACGATTGTTTCCGGTACCTTGACATATTCCGCATAGCTCCCGCGGTTGAATGTCATGTCGGAGCACATCGAGTACAGGCCTTTTTTACAGTAGTAGCATTCGTTGCAGGGAGCCGTGTTATGCACCGCCACGCGGTCACCTTCACGGAAGCCCTTTACCTCCCTGCCAACAGCCGTTATCACGCCGGAAAACTCATGTCCGTAAGGATGCGGAGGCTTCAGCAGCGGATATCCGCGTTTGAAATTTTTCACATCCGTGCCGCAGGTAGTCGAAATTTTGTTTTTGATCAGCACCTCGCCGGGGCCGATCTCCGGTATCGGAGTCTCAACGATGCGGATATCTTCCACACCATACAGCATCGCACTCAGCATTTTCCCATACTCCTGTATCAGGGTTTAATAGCCCATGCCGTCTTTTTTCTCTTCGGCCTTTTTGGGCTGTCCGTAACTCTTGAAGCTCTCCATAACCGTATCCATCTCCGCATCGCTCAGTACAGTCGGTGTACCGATGCAGGATGCACGCCACTGCATTTCGGCAACAAATTCCAGGTTCACGGCAAGTCCGAATGCCTTCGCAAGGCTCGGGCCGCTTGTCACAAGGCCGTGGTTCGCGAGAAGGACCGCCTTGCTCTTGTTATTTCCAATTGCCTTTACAACGTTCTCGGCGAGCTGCTGTGTACCGAAAGTCGCATATTCTGCGCAGGGAATTTCGGGTACGCCAGCACCGCCGATCACGTAATGGACTGCCTTGAGGGGAACGTTCAGGCAAGCCAGAGTGGTGCAGAAAGTGGAATGTGTATGGACGACAGCGCGGGCATCCGGCTTGTTCAGGTACATAACCGTATGCAGGCCGTGCTCGCTGGAGGGCTTGCGCGTACCGTCGATAATATTTCCGTGCAGATCCATAACAACAACATCTTCGGGTTCCGTTTCAAAATATCCGAGACCCGACGGGCTGATCGCCATATATCCTGTCGCGGGATCATATATACTGATGTTGCCGCTTGTGCCCTTGCTCAAACCGGAAGAGCTCATCTTACGGCCGTACTCTGCAATTTCTTTTCTTTCCTTTTCCATCAACATAATAATTTCTCCTTTATTGTCCTGCGCGGATGAACATCCGCACCGGCTGCATGTTTTCATTCGGGAATGCAATTACTTTTTGATATCACGAAGATTGACGACCATATCGCTCTTTCCGGTATTCCAAAAAGCCTTGATCGTGCGTGCCAGCAGGAGCGGGGACTTGGGAAGCGCATCTACTACATTGCCGGCATTGTGGGGCGTCATGGTGAGGTTATCCAGTTCAAGAAGCGGATCGCCTGCCGGGATCGGTTCTTCCCAGTACACATCCAGTGCCGCTCCGCCGATTGTCTTATTCTGCAGTGCCTTAACAAGAGCGTCTTTATCAACAACTCCGGCACGTGATGTGTTGATCAGATAAGCGGTTGGCTTCATCATGCCGATAAGCTCATCCCCCACACAATTTTTTGTCTCGGGTGTCAGACGAAGGTGAAGCGTGACAACGTCCGCCGTCCGGAAAAGATCCTCCTGGCTGACAAGTTTCACGGGCAGCCCCATTTCATCAAGGGATTCCTGCCTGACATACGGATCATGAGCTATTACTTTCATTCCGATGCCGGCTGCTTTTTTGGCAACCAGTTTGCCGATGTGTCCGAGTCCGACTACACCCAGTGTCATTTCACACATAGATGTCGTATAGCCGCTGTTAACGTATTCCTTGCGCCAGTTTCCCTGCTTCAGTGCGGCATGTGCGCGGGCAATGTTGCGGGTCTCTGCGAACATAAGGCCGACGGCGAAATCCGAAGTCGCTTCCGCGTTGCGGATGCAGTGGATTACCGGGATGCCGTGTCTGGTCGCTGCGGCAATATCCACATGCTCCATGCCTCCGCGGCAGGTTCCGATAAGGCTCAGCTGCTTTCCTGCAGCAATGAGATCTTCCGGTACCGGACAGAAATGCGTCAGCAGAATATCTGCGTCGGCGATTTCACGGTAAGCCTCTTCCGGTACTTTCTCTGCCGTCGGGCCGTTTTTTTCAATGTTTTGGGCCTTTCTCTGGAATTCCTGGCGTGTTTCAGCCGGCCAAAGAATAGGTACGATCGTGTTTTGGCCGGGTTCTCCCAGGGATTCCGCCGCCTCTGTTAAAAGTTCACGAGGTACGACTATGTCGCCGATCACTACAATTTTCATGGGGTATCCTCTCTGTTATCTGTGTCTTTATTTTGCGTGCCCATTCTGCCGCATTTTTTGCGGCAGAATGAGCACGGCAAGTCTGTCTTCAATCATGTATAAAGGTGTACGGATACGCCTGATCAGGACTCGGTTACAGCCGGCTTAGGAGCTGTATATGCCGCGCCCAGTGCGCCTTTTTCAAGGAATTCATGGACTGCGCTCTTATTTTTTCTGAACAGGAAGTACAGAACAAGATAGACAGCGACAACCGCTATGATGACAATCGGGTTCAGCGTCATGAATGCCATGGTGATAAGTCCGGCTGTGCAGTTGGACATGATAAATCCGATGACGAGAGTTCCGCCTGCAATAGCAGTGGCAGCAGCTTCAAATCCGGCATCAGAGGCAACCTGGGTAAAAGTAGCGGCCCAGTAGGAAGCCATCAGGATTTTTGCACAGAATACGATGCAGGCCATCAGCCATGACTTGACGATGTTTCCGTTGCTCAGGCATACGGGAATCTCAACCATGTAAGGAAGGGAAGGAAGAACCATAACCGGGATAACAATATTGCCTGGCAGAATGAAAGCCATCAGTACTGCAAACGGGATAACAAGCAGGCCGGTTGTCAGAGTAGCAGTTTCGCCGTAGCCAAGTGCGTCGTTGACAGCCAGGATGAACTCACGGTTCTTGCCGTATCTGCTGTTCTTAAAGGTCTTGCGGGAATAGTCCGTAAGAGTGGTAAATCCGGAAGCGAAGAGACCGGCGATCTTCGGGAAGATTGCCATAACAGCGGCGCAGGTAATTGCCACGTTGGCGACCGTGCCCCAGGCAGCCATTGTATTCAGAATTGTGAAGTTTCCGATAACACCCAGAATAATTCCGACGATAAGACCGAGGTACATGGGCTCACCCATAAAGCCGATTCTTTTGCGGATCGTGGCAGGGTCAGCCTTGATTTTATCCATACCGAGCTTGCTGAACAGGATATTCAGCACAAGGTACATCGGGGCATCACCATTATGGTGCGGTGCGGTCATTGCGCAGGAAGGATAATGATAATACGTAGACCATCTCTTCTGCAGCACTTCCGCGATAAGCAGAACGACCATGTTGATGAAGAGCATCAGGAGAATGGACAGGACCAGATTCTTCGTCAGCTGAAAGAGCATGGATCCCCAGACGATGATGGAATAGTTATTCCACAAATCAGAAGGCATAAAGATATCGGTCCATTTGATCAGCCACAGTACGATCTGGAATATCAGTCCGATACCAATGAACATCATACCGATATCCGTGGAATAGGCGACGGAGGCAACAGCCTGCCAGCCAATATCCAGAGCGGGAAGATTCAGTCCGCTCGTATCGACGATCTGCTGTACCAACGGTGACAGTACCGCGCCGAACGCACTGGTGATGAATGCCATTCCTTTCAGGCCTACGCCGACAAGGACAGCAGATGCAAAAGCTTTTTTTACAGGTGCCTTAAACAGAAGGCAAATAATAAAAATGATAAGAGGCACCATAATGTAGTTTCCGAATGTGTCAAAGAAACTTTTCAATGTGCTAAAAAACATGATTCCCTTCTTCCTTTCTCGTTTCAGTAGCTTCTTTGCGAAGCTGATCATTCCGGCCTTGCCGGATTTGCGGCGTTATCCCAAATTCAGTTTGCTCAGTACCCCGAGAAGACCTTCCACAAATTCGTCTTCATTGATACCGACAAGAAAGCCCGTCGCGTTCAGTACGGGAATTCCGTAAATGTCATCAACCGGACTCGTATAGGCGATCAGATCATAGCCCCCCGTCGCCACTGCAATCTCAACGCCTCCCGGTGCGACTTCCGTGGATTCCAGATCATAACCATGTTCCGCCAATACGTCCTCCAGTTTCGAAGATAACATTGCCGAACTGACAGTGCCGGAACCGCATACCGATAATACCCTTACTGCTCTCATCCCAGTTCCTCCTTTCTTTAGCTTTTGCTTTTCCTATTCGTTCTCCAAAGAGCTCAGGCAGTCCATTATTTCTTCCTTGCTCTTAGAATTCTTCATACGGGCCAGAAGCTCGCCATCCTGAATTATTTTCATGATTTTCTTAAGAAGACCGATCTGCTGCTTGGAATCCTTTATCACCAGAGGCATAACCACCTCACAGCTGAGCTTTGTCTCTTTCATACCCATCATGCTGAATGCAACCGGTTCACGGGGAATGATGACGCCAATGGCCGGTTTGATCACGAATTCATTATTTGTGTGCGGGATGGCAAGATTGATGCCTTTGCCCGGAAGCCCGGTCGGCAGGTCCTTTTCCCGTTCAATTACGGCTTCTTCATATCCGGCCCTGACATATCCGCACTCTTCAAACCGTTTTGCCATCAATCGAATGCAGTCTTTGTCACTGTGCACATCTGCATCGAGCACGATAAGCCGTCCGTCCAATAACATTCCTATCACAACCACCTCCCTTCATTTTTTTGGTCAATGTGCTCAAAATTCTGTTCGCATCTACAACATACTCTATTGTTCTTTCACAAAAAAGGCCAAGTTCATTCATGATTTGCCCGTCTGAATTTGCAAAGAAATGAGCTCAAACTGCCAGTCCGGTACATTTAGTATGTAATCATAAGAATCAAAGAAAAGACGGCAAGCGCTGCCGCAAAAACCCGGATAATCTTTTTCGTATTCCGGATGCCGAATTTCTGGTAACGTTCAAAGCGGGTAAATACAAGCGGCCAGATTTCGACCGCTGCCGCTATGCCAAGCATCGGAAGGTATTTCCATCGGGTTGCCGTCTCGAAGCCAAGAAAAAACAGATTCCCAACCACAAGTACCAGCAGTACCATATAGAACAGCGTTCTCCGGCGCTTATCGTAGTCGACAAACTCTTTCGTCGCGGCAAAACATTCTTCGCTGCAGCTCGGCAGTTCGTGACCTGCTCCGGGATTGATGATATAGTCCCGGCAATATGTCGGTTTGCCGCAGAACAGACAGGGTTCCGCATATTTTGCCGGCGGCTTCTTTTCGGCAGTCTGTTCGGAAGAACCTTTTTTCCTCTGTGCGTCTCTGTTTCCCGAAGCCTTGATCGTCTCTGTTTTCATGCCTCATACCTCCCTTAGATCTGCAGCTGCTCTGCGAGCAGCGCCTTAATTTCCCTGATGCTGTCGCTGTTTAATACCTTTTCCGGCAGTCCCGAAAGCTTCCCTATGTCGCATTGCCGGATACGGTATTTGATCCTGCCTGCCTGTGCAGGTACGACGCTGAACTCATCGAGGCCCATGGCAAGTAAAAGCGGCGTCAGACGTTCATCCGAAGCGGCTTCCCCGCACATGCCGACCCGAATGCCGGCCTTGTGCGCATTTTGTATGACGGCGTCAATGGCACGCAGTACGGAAAGATTGCAGGGATCATACAGATACTGCACTTTCTCATTCATGCGGTCGGTTGCGGTCATATACTGGATCAGGTCATTGGTCCCGATCGAGAAGAACGCGGATTCCTTTGCAAGCTTGTCGCTGATCAGCACCGATGCAGGCGTCTCAATCATGATTCCGGTCAGAATGTTCTCATCAAAAGCAGTCCCTTCCGAGCGGAGCATATCTTTGGCCCGTTCCACCATTCCTTTGGCCTCCCGAAGCTCTTCAAGCGTCACAATCATCGGAAACATAATCCTGATATTCCCGAATGCCGAAGCGCGCAGAATCGCACGCAGCTGCGTCAGAAAAACCTCCCTGCGGTCGAGACAGATGCGGATCGCACGATATCCGAGGAAAGGATTGTTTTCCCGCGGCAAATTCATATATTCGAGCTGTTTGTCCCCGCCGATATCAAGAGTGCGGATGATTACTTCTTTCCCCTGTGCGCATTCGGCCGTCTCCCTGTACACGGCAAACTGGAGTTCCTCGTCCGGATAATCGCGCTGGTTCATGAAAAGAAATTCCGTACGGAACAGACCTATACCGTCGCATTTTTCCGCATCGAAATTCCGGCAGCTGTCCGCATCTCCGGAATTGATGCAGACGGATACCGTATGGCCGTCTGCCGTAACGGCAGGCTCTTTTGCCAGAGCGGCAAAGATACTTTGCTGTTCGTCCTGCCTGCTTTTTTCTTTGCGGATTTCGTCGATAAACGCGTCGTCCGGTTCAAGTACGCCATAGCCCTCATTTCCGTTGATATACAGCATCTGACCGGGACGGATATCCCGAAGAATACCGGAAGCTCCTACAACCGCCGGAATGCCCAGCGTTTTAGCCAGAATGACGGCATGCGAAGTAATGCCTCCCTTCTCCGTTATGAATCCGCGCAGATAGGTCTTATCAATCCGGATTGTATCCTCCGGTGTCAGGTCTTCCGCGACAAGAATAAAGGGATCCCGGATATTCCGGATCTGCTCGTCAGCTCCGGTCACACCGTTGAGGCGCCGGATGATCTCATCACACACGTTCCGGATGTCTCCGGCGCGTTCCTTCAAATACGGGTCGGACATCACTTCGAATTTCTGACAGACCTTTTCTTTTTCCTGCTCGATTGCATAATCAATGCTGATTTGTTCTTCCCGCGCCGCTTTGATCGGTTTTTTAAAAAAGAAATCATCGCAGGCTATGGCACGGTACGCCTTAAAAATATTGGCGGCTTCCTCCCCTGCGCTGCCGAGTGCCGCCTGGTAAAGCCCGTCAAGGTCGGCGGCATACCCCTGCTGCACCTGCCTGAAATGCTCCGCTTCTTTTTCAAAGTCCGCGACGCTTCTTTTTTCAAGCAGCGGCTTTTCCTTGCGGAGCACCACCGCCTGCAATATTTCACACCCTCCTGCGCCCGCAAGACCCATATACTTCTTCATCATCTGCGAATTACTCCTTTCCGTTCTGGTACAGCTGTTTTATTCCTTCCACATGGTCCGGTTCGCTGAAGTAACGGTAAATGCCCTCCAGCACGGTCCAGTGCGAGTAAGAATCCTTTGTTGCAAGTCCGATAAGAATTTTGGCATCGCTGCCGTCCGGGCAAAGCAGACCTTCGGGTGCCAGCGTGATGCAGACGTCGATTTTGGGATTCGCCTCGCCCTGCAGCGGGAAATGCACAAGCACGACATCCTCCTGGATGCGGTATGTCTGCAGCTTCCCGTTTTGCAGCAGGTTCTCCATTCTCTGCGCAAGCCGAAGGTCCGACGCCCGCGGCCGCAGTACCTGACTGCAGTGCATAAGAGCCTCCTGGAAGCCCGCATCGGCGGGCAATACCGTGAATTTATTCTGTTCAATTTTCTCGAAAAAGATGTCGCTCCTGGCGTGCGTAACTTTGCCGCGGTCTTTCTCTTCAAAATAACGGAAAAGATCCAGATACAGTTTGTCTGTCTGCATTTCGCCGTGTACACTGTCTTTTACACGGTTCAAAATATCCTGAATCATCTCGTCATATCGGGATATGGATTTATCTCCCCGCAAAATCTCCATGATTCGGCGCTGTGTCTTTTCCGTTATGATCGGACCGCTTTCTACAATTTTCGCGCAGGAAAAACGCTTATTCAGCGGCACGAGCGAAACCACCATCGCATAATCACCAAGCATCCATTCACGCAGTTTGCTGAGGCTGATTACGCGGTAATCGAGTGAAAGGCCGAACAGGTCCTGCAGCTGTTCCCTCATCAGGATGGCCACAGCCATGTTCTCTGCACCCACAATCAATACTTTCCGACTGTCTGCGTTCTCCTGCACAAGGTATTTCTCATTCAGGTTGCTAACGAAATAAATGCTTAGATATGCCATTTCGTCTTCCGAGATTCCATCCGGAGAAATCGTCATCTTTGTCCCAAGGACGGCCTTGCGCGTGAAATCGAACACAAACGGGTACATTGCCTTAATATCCTTAACCAGCGGATTATTATCCTGAATACCGTATTTGATACGGTAATACATCGGCCGGATATGATGGCTGAGCTGTTTCTGGAGCCGTTCGCGGTTCGGAAATGAAAGGCAGGCGATCCGCTCAAAACTCCGCACCAGTTCCTCCGCAAATGCTGCAATAAATGAATCCTCTGCCTCCTGTGAAAGGAAATCCGTCGTCTGGATGCCAAGGAACAGCGAGGTGATGTAATAGGTCTCCTGCATGGCAACCTCGACACCGTGCACGCGGAGTTTCTGGAGGCTGAACTCAACCGAGCGGAACGAGAGGCTCTTCATCAGGGCAAGCTGTCCTTCGCTTGTCATCTGGATGACGCTGCCCTTCCGGCTGCGGATCCAGGATACCTGTATCATCATCCTGATCAGGTCAATATTGGCAAGGATACAGTCTCCCTGGATATCCGTCTCGTACTGCTTGATAAGGCAGCGGCACAGTTCTCCGAAATCAATTTCATTTCGGTAGAGTCTGACAAGGCTTTCCTGCAGGAAATTCTGAACAAAGGACTGCCCTCCGGGACTCGACAGGAGACGGAACTGTTCACCGAGCATCTTCCGGAGCGTCATTTCTTCACCAAGGATCATATATCCGGTTTTAATGGTGCTGCTCAGCGTAAGCCCCCAAGATTCGAGTGTATCGCGCACCTCTTTAACATCGCCGAGAATCGTATTTTTACTTACCCCGGTCAGTTCCATCAGCCGGCTGATCGTAATGTTTTCACTGGAAAGTGCAATATACACAATTTCCATCGCACGCCGCTCGGCGACCGAAAAGAAGTACGTGGAACCCTGGCGGAGCTGCTGGTCAAGTGCGGAAGAATCCGGGATTCGGGCACAGATTACCTGTCCGGAAATGATCACTTTCCCGAGCCTGTAATGCTTCAGCCAGTCATTAATTTTTTCTAAATCGTAATACAGGGTGCGTTTTCCCACATCCAGTTTTTCGAGAAAATCTTCAGGGACTACACCCTTTTCCGTCGCCAGCAGCGCCCGCAAAATGTAAGTCTGCCTGCTCTTGAGATCCATGATTGCCTCCCGTCTGCTAACATTAATCGGGGAGATTTTCGAGCAGGTATGCTATCTGCGGTCCGGCCGATTCTTCGTCCGTGCCATCCACCTGCAGTAAAACCGAAGTCCCCTGATAGACCCCTCCGCTCAGAATGCTGATGATGCTTTTCGCATTCATCTCTTCCTCGTCAGGTGTGGTCAGCGTGATGTCGCTCTCAAACCTGTTGCAGAACTCAACGAGTTCTGACGCAGGTCGTGCATGAAGTCCTGTTTTGTTGTTAATTACAATTTCCTTCTGAAACATTTTTACACTCCTTGTTTTCGAATTTGGCCGGTTGAAGACTGCTGTCCGGGCCGGCCGGTAAAGGATCTCTTTTTCCGTAATGCCGCAGACTAAAAAGCATGTCTTTTCCCGGCTACTCCGCGGCATCTCCCGTCATATTGAACAATTTTTATGATTGAATCGTAACACCGGTTGTACAGTTTAACTATTGCCAAAAGCATGCATCCTTTCTCATCCGTTTTTGTGCAAAAAGTTGTTCTTTTACCAGCAGTCTGTGCAGTTCTTTGCACAAACTGCATTATATATGGCTGTGACGGGGCCTGATAGATGTTTTCACTGTTATATTCCCTTCAGCAGGATTCCGATAATATCCGGGCGTTCCGAAAATTCCAACCTTCGGGCACGCAAAAAAGCCCCCTCCGCAGGAGTCAGCCGAAATTCAGCTGTCTTCCCGGGGAGGGAGCCTATTTTATCCTTTGTGATCTGCAGCCTGCGGCTGTACAATTTAGATAGAGGTGATCCTGACGTCGTATCAATGATGAAAGGAGAAGATCATGGAAAAGTGCAATTCTTACCGAAAAAGTCCTCCGTTTGTCCGTTGGCTGCTGACAGGGATTCCGATTCTATTCATAATTGCCGTTCCGCTGCATTTTTTATTTGACTGGACCATGGAAAACAAAGTTGTCGGTTTGTTTGCGCCGGTGAACGAGAGCCTATGGGAACACCTGAAACTGGCATTTTTCCCGATTCTGATCTGGTATATCGCCGGATATTATCGATTCGGCAGATCACAGAAAAGGGATTGGCCGAAATATGTCCTTTCCTGTGCCGCCGCGGAGATTGGCTGCTTCCTGTTCATTCCTGCGTTTTTCTACACATACACCGGAGCATTCGGCATCGAATCTCTGATCCTGGACATTTTTTCCCTGCTGCTTGCTCTTCTTTTCAGCTTCCTTCCCGCGATTCACATCTGGAAATTTGCAAAAACAAATACTGCCGCAGGCATGCTTGCCCTTGCGCTTCTCGTTCTGATGTGCGGCGCATTTTTCTGCTTTACTTATTTCCCGCCGCACATTCCGCTTTTTGCAGATCCGACAGCCGGATCATAATTTGCATTTTTCTTTTGCAGGCAGTAATAATTCCAGCGATTCTCGCACGTTCAGCCGCCATACCATATGGTGCGATCCTTCTCCCCAATAATTTTCCAAAAAATATTCCGGTTCACCGAACTTTTTACACCATATTTTCTGCGCAATCTTATACCCGCTGTCAAAGCAAATTTCTTCAACATCATTCTTATTTAATTCCTGAAACAAAGAATATAGCAGCAAAGGGGCGACTCCCTGCCTCTGATATCGGGGATGTACGAAAACGGTGCCTATTTCCGGCATGCCTTCAAGCTCATGACTCGTACATGTGTTCAGCAGATCATTTGCCGTTCCATACTCAATCGACCCGATAATTTCGTCCCTGTATTCCGCCAAAAGAAAAAACCGCTCCGATCCATCGGTTTCAAAATCCTGTTGGATGCATCTCTTCTTATCCTGGATTTCTCCTGCCAGCAGCTCCTTTAATTCGCTGATTCCGTTTATTGCAAACGTATCCTGCAGTACCAGGATGAAAAATGCATGAATCCGATCTATTTCATCCTTTCGCGGTCTTCTTATTATTACTTTGTCCATATTTGTCACGGGCATCTCCTCTGATTGGCTGATTTCTTCTCCGGGGCAGGAGCATTTTCGCTTTTACCGGACCGCATTCATTAATTCGAAAAAATACTTCGTTTCATGTGTCTTATATAAATTGTACCAGGCGGTCAGTGTTTCTTCGGAGAACACCCCCAAGGCTTTCATAACATGCATGGAAAAATCCAATGGAGCAATTCCTGACGCTGTTATCAAATTGCCGTCTGTCACAGCCGGCTCGTTTACGTAGTGGTTTTCGCCTGTATAGGAAGGGCATATCATCTTCAGGTATCCCAGATCATTGCTTGTATGCTGATGTGAATTCAGCACTCCGGTCCGGGCAAGTCCTATCGTCGCACCGCATATCGCAGCAACCAACGTACCTTCTTCTATACGTCTCTCTGCCATCTTTAATACAGGTTCATGCATTTCGTCTGTCCACGTATCTCCGCCGGGCAGGATTAACGCCTCACCGTTCTCAAAGCTGCACGCATCCAGCGTAATATCAGGCAGTATTTTGAGTCCTCCCATTGTACATACAACGGCGTGATCGATTCCCGCCGTAACTATTTTTATCGGAGCCATTCCCTTCCTGAAATACCTGCCGGAGTTCAGCTCGGCGGTTAAATAACCAATTTCCCAATCAGCCATCGTATTAAAGACATACAGATATACCGTTTTCATCAAATCCAGGACCTCCTTAGCATGATTGCAATAGAGCGCTGCTCCATGAGAGTATTTTATCATAATATATGATCAGGTCATCCTCATTCATAGCCGTCAGCTTTTCTCTATCCATACAAACTTGCAGTATCTCTTTATCTATCCCGGTCAGGTGTTTTACCATCTCTTCCTTGCTGCCTATGTATCGGTTCGTCTCGTTAAAATACTTAGCCTGCAAAACAAAGAATGCTGACTTGTACAAAGTTGATAAAACCTCGGGACTGTTTTCATAGAGAAAATTATGACAGCACGCATGGTACAGATTGCCCGCGCCTGTTTTTACAGCACGTTTAACATCCTCTTTATCAATTAACGGAAGCAAATAGTCTATGCTGCCATAGATTGGCTGCGTATCATAAAAGAATTGAAACAAATCGGATTTTTCCCAACCTTTGATCTCACTTTTACCGGAAATAAACCCGCAGGCTTTTTCTTTATACGGCATTTGGGAAATGATCGCTCGATATTTTTTCAGATCCTGCATAGTCAGCTCATTCAGGATAACTGCAATGTCTATATCACTATTGTCATTTGCTTCTTTACGTTTGTAACTTCCCTGCAGACCGATAAAGGAAAGCCTGTCTCCAAATTCATTTTTGATTTTTGATGCCAGCAAATTTATCCATTCTTCAATAAAAAAGTCCATCTTCTTACCTCGTAAAGATACGTTTTTCTGCAAGGAATGAGGAATCCCCCCGGAAGGAAGACCGGTCTCAGGCAAATAGCGGCACAAATTCCGATCATTTCGCAGACTGCATTCCTCTGCTGATTGCAGCCGCAAGCCCCGCCGGATTTTCCCAGGCCATGGAGTGGCCGGCCTTCCGCACGATTTCAATTTGTATGCCATGCTCTGTAAGAACCTGAACATCCGAATCCGGCAGTGAGTATTCACCGAAGATGAAAGTTCGGGGGCATTCCAGTGTATATAATATGCTTCTCCAGGAAGGATTCCCGCCTTCCGCAGCTGATTTGGACAGCAAATATGCTGCTTTCGGAAGCCACACGGACAGGGTCGCCGCCCACATCCCGTTGCCATTTTCCCGGCTGTCATCCAGCAAAGCAGCAAACCCCCGACCAATAAACTCGGTCATGTCCATATCCGCAATTTGTCTGCTTATTGACCTTTCGGAGCTTTTATCAAGATTCGACTCGCTTAATATAATTTGATGGAGCCTGTCCCGGCATGTATCAGCTAAAGAAAGGGCAACAGCTCCGCCTAAACTATGTCCGAACAGGATAAACGGCCCAAGATTCAGGTAATCAATAAATTCCAGCAGATATTCTGCATGCGCATCAACGGAATAGGCGAAATTGCCTGGTTTGTCACTGTAGCCGGCGCCTAAAAGGTCCACGAGAATGCGGCGATGATTTTTTAAGGCATCCTGTGCCGCAGCTTCCGGATAATCGAATGAGCCGGCACAGCCAAGTCCGTGGATAAAAAGAATTGGCATTTCTTCACCGGGGAGATCATGATATCGCATAATATGACCCGTTTTATGGATTTTGTATTCTTTCATGTAAACATTCTCCTTATGTTCCTGTAGAGACGGCAGATGGAACGGTCAGGACCTTTTACAGAGCTCCGCCAGCTTGATTGCCGTGTTGGCATTCCGGATCGTGATGCTGCCGTAAACAGCTGACCCCACCACCCGGGACCATCTTGTCCTGGAAAATGTTTTCAGCGGAGCGGACCAGAATATCACTTTGCCAAAATAGCCTGCCTTCTCATATTCCGGCTTCGTTTCTCCCACTTCCTGAAATATCTCCTGCACGGACGCCGGTGGAATTACAAAAATCGCATTATGTTTGGAGTCCTTATCGCGCCCCCACCATTCCGGCGCGTGCTCCAGGGCTTCCGCCAGATCTGCGGCGGATAGTATCATGACCGGAAGATGCAGACGGAACTTTTCAAGAAGCAGAGTCTCGCAGGTCTTTTTTAACCAGATTATGTCGGAATTTTCACTGGAGAAAATAATATTCCCGCTGTTAATATAGGTCGTAACATCCCGGAAGCCGTTCTTCTCAAACAATTCCTTCAGTTCTTTCATAGACACCGGATTTTTCCCGCCGACATTGATTCCGCGCAGCAAAATAATGTATTTCTCCACGCTTCCGCACCTCCTCCGTAAACCTGCCGGCCCCGTATCGGCCGCAAACACACTTCCCGTTCCTTTTCAGATATCCATGAAGTACCAACTCTTGTGAGGTACTCTGTCAATTTTATCTGCGCCGGGATATATGTACAACTCCATCAGGTTCTGTACAATTCCGTCTGCAAGATGACCTCCGAAAACGTTGAAATTTGCGTCAGCGGCCGTTACATGAATATGTGTGTGTACTTTGCCGTCGAGCAGTGAAATATTCCCTGTCAGGTTAAGTAATTCCATGCTGCCCTTATTTTTAACAAGATAATCATAATCATTTTTATCATTATTCCAAATACCTGTCTTCAGATATTTTACCCCGCCAAATCCGGTAATTGTTCCCATGCCGACATTCTCCGTTCCGCATACTTCCCGTATCGAATCATGAATATTCTCATCTGTTTCAAGGACAACAACAATTTCATTCCCGAATTTTTTGTACTTCATAGCCTTCTGCCTCTTTCATGTTCAACTGCAATTGGAATCATATTATGGTTTATTATAATCTGAATCTTTGTTCAAAACCTCATGCTTCTACGTTCTGCGGCTATATTCCTGGCTGTTTTCGGCAAAAAAGTGATCTTCCGTAACTAAATCCGGCGTAAGTTCTGCCTCTATTTTCCTTCCCCGTGTTCACTGAATTTTCATTACACATCCATAATTGTATTGCATAATTGACGAATGCTTCTGTTTCCGATTCGAAACAAAGCTAAATTTGAACATCGGCATACACATACGAGGTTTTACAGAATTTGATGAACAAAAAAATACGTGAACTCCTGGAAATACGGCATACAAATCGGGTTTCCCGATTTGTACAAAAAACGATTCAGCCCGCAAAACAGAAACATCCTGTCTATATAGGATTTGCATCAGCTATGCTTGCCGCTATTTTGATTTCCGCGGGTGCGGTAAGTCATGTAACAGCGGCAGCGCTGCCATCGAACGAAGCGGAACCTGCGGGGGCAGCCATCGCGGCAGATACGGTATTATCAGATTCTTCCGCTCAGCTGACTGACAGCATATCGGATTCGGCACTCCTTGTAACACCCGCCCTCCCTGCTGACCTGGAGCTGAATATCAGTGATGAAGCCGAGCTGGAGCTTCAAATCAAAAACAATCCCGTTAATGTACAGGAGAGCCTCCGGACTGCCGGCATACTTGCTTTGCTGCATGCTGCGGAACAGCAGCTTGGTATTCCGTATGTTTTCGCAAGCGCCGGTCCCGAAACCTTTGACTGCTCCGGGCTTGTCTATTACTGCCTGAATAAGGCAGGCATATCAATTGACCGGACTACGGCTGCCGGCTATTCCACGAACAGCGACTGGGAGAAAATCTCTTCCATGGATGACCTGCAGGCGGGCGATATTCTCTTTTTCAGCATAGGCGAGGAAAGCGTCGGGCATACGGCAATCTATGCAGGCAACGGCGAGATGATTGATGCATCTGTGTCGAACGGGGAAGTAGTCAAGCGTTCCTGTACGACGTCATACTGGACAAGCAATTTCGTTTTTGCGAGAAGGCCTTTCTGAATAACGGGAAGGCGCACCTGACCGGTGTTACATTTTTGAAGAACGGAAGACGGACCTGACCGGTGCGTTAACACCGTAAATCAGCATTTCCAGTCGATTTTCGCCGGGTTGGGCTCATTCTCCACGGAAGCGGCGCGCAGGGCAGCTTCCATGCGGCCGCATTCGAGCGCGGCGTACCGCTCAATTTCTCCCCACGGCGCATCCGTCCCGAGCCGGTCATACGCAACCGCTATCGCTCCATATAACGCGAGTCCGATACAGTGCCTTGCCGCGTGAATCGCAGACGCTGATTGTCCGATGGCCCGGGCAGCAGCCTGCGCGGCAGGATTGTTATCTGCTTCGCGGGCGGACGCATGACACTCGAGGATTGCTTTTTTGGCCTGCGGAAGCTTAATCGCGCCTGACATCCAATCGCGGGCAGCATGCAGAGCTGCCTGCGGACGCAGGTCGTCCGGATAGTACTTACTCCACAGCGGCAATAAAATACGCGCGGAATAAGCAGACGCCCAATTCACCAGCGTCGCCTTGCTCTGCGTTTCAATGACTTTGACCAGCGACTGTATGTACGGTGCATCCCAGTCGCTGAGCATCTTACGTGTTTTGGGCATTTTCATCCTCCTGCAGAATGATAAATCCTCTTTTCATAATATCTGCGGCTTCGGAAAAAAGCTCCGGCAGTCTGTGCATTTCATCGTCTTTCCCGGTAAGATATGTAATGATGACGCCCGTGATCTTTTCGATGACGGCGGCTCCCCCGCCAAAGCATGCAGACGCTTTACACCAGTTTTCATTCCCGTATTCCATGCCCATTGAGGCAAGCATGCGGCTCATCTTATCAAAACCTCCGCCGAACGCAACGTCGTCCGGTTCATCTATTCCTTTGATTGCATTCGGAACGGTCGGTACTGTTGCAAAAAATGTGACCATATTAGTAAATACTTTGTCGTAATCCGCAGGAGAAAGCTCGAATTTCCATTTCGGAAGATCGGCGATGAATTTTTCAAACCCCTTGTACCCAAGAAAACCGGTCGGCGGGTTCAGGAACAGTTTGCTCTTCTGCCTGAGGGCTTCTTTTGCTATTTCGTACTTATCCTTTGTGCTGTTCATTCGGACCGTGCAAACGGTGTTTGGTTTGGAAAGTCCGGGGTAACTGCAATCCCATGCCAGACGAAGCTCCCTGCAGGAAAGTGACTGCAGCTGCTCACGGCCGCAGTCGTACATCAAAATAGTATCCTGGTCATCATCATAGCCGACCATCAGGATGTAGTGGAACGGGATATGCTCCTGATGATACAGATTGGGAAAATAGGGAAGATTGTACATATCCAGAGCGCCTAATACAGCCGGGAACCCTGCGTCAATTTCAGCCTTTGCCTGTTTCAGTGCCAGTTCAAATGTTCTATGCTCGCAATGCCTGTATGTAAAGCCGACGATCGGCGCAAGAAATGCATACATCTTTTTGGTACGCCCGTCGCCGAGAGCGACCATTCTTTTCAGTTCTGCCTTGTCCGTTTTCATATAGCAGAAGGAACCGAAGGCGGAAAGCACAAAGAAGAAATTCGGCGGCAGTGTCTCGCCGCTTTTCTGTATGTATAAATCCTCTATGCCGTTCCACATACAAGCATAGTCGTCAAAATGATGCTTTAGCTCAATCAACTGTCTCATATGTTTCCCTCTGATTTTGGATCAATTATTAAACATTTTCAGGCGATCCCAATGAATGAATGCGGATAACATATCGCCAGGCTCAGGTTCCCGTTCGGATCAAGGTTCTTCCTTTGTCGGTCGTCCGACAATGCCGCGGCAGGGTCGTTGGCCGACAAATACAAATATAAGTTTAGTATAATGAATGAAACGAATAAATACAAAATGAAAAAAGGAGTGTAAACAACATGAATACAGATACCGATTCGACAATAACAGTAGAAACAACAGTTCATGAACCGATAGAAAAAGTATGGAAATATTGGACGGAGCCGCAGCATATAACAAAATGGAACAATGCTTCGGATGATTGGCACACTCCTTTCTCCGAAAATGATTTACGGGCAGGCGGGAAATTCATATCAAGAATGGAAGCCAAAGACGGCAGTTTTGGATTTGATTTTGGTGGTATTTATGATGAAGTGAAACTGCATGAAGTCATTTCCTATATATTAGGCGATGGCAGGAAAGTTAGAATCACCTTCATCGATCAGCAATATGAAACCAAAATAACAGAAGTTTTTGAAGCGGAAAAAACCAATTCCATTGAGCTTCAGCAAAAGGGATGGCAGGCAATTTTAGATAATTTTAAAAAGTATACGGAACAAACATGAATATACGCTTTCACTCCGCAACCGACAGCCAAAGGTTTTCCGACTCAATCTCAAGTTCTGAGCCGAATGTTCAATTAAAATGCAAGACTCGATTGGGATATAATGATCTTGTCAGATTTCTCTTAAGTCTTAGTCGAGGTGAAAACAATGAAAGTAATAAGAATTATCGGCGGTGAATTAGAAAGCAACGGTTACGTCATTTTCGACAGAGAGCATGGCGAAAGTTATATCATTGATCCCGGATATAATGGAAGAAAGTTCCTGGAGATTATCTCAGAGTTCGACCTGACGCTGAAAGGCATCCTGCTGACGCATCATCATCATGACCATGTGGGCGGCGTGGATGAAATTAAAGCATTAACATCCTGTTCAGTCTACATTCATCCGGCAGACTTGGGCATGTATCATAAGCATGCGGATGCCTTGCTGGAAAATGGGGATAAAATAAAGCTTGGAGACGAAGAGTTAACGGTGATCCATACTCCGGGTCATACCAAAGGCAGCATCTGTCTATACTCCGAACAAAGCAAGATGGCTTTTACCGGCGATACCTTATTTAATGTGGAGATCGGCAGAACCGATTTAATTGACGGATCTCCGGATGAAATGAAGAACTCCATCTGCCATGTTATCGACGGCTGGAGCAATGAAATCACAATTTATCCCGGACATGGGAATTCCTGTACCATGGACTATGTCCGAAAAAACAATCAGGAGTATCTGTATTGTCTTCAATAGATTTTTTGGTTCAGGCAAATAGGATGGTCAAGTTATTATTTTTTCGGAATAACTTCTAACCAGTAACCATCAGGATCATGAATAAAATAGATTCCCATATCTGGATTTTCAAAACAAACACAATTCATTTCTTTGTGTTTCTTCAAAGCCTCTTCATAATCATCGACTGCAAATGCCAGATGAAATTCGTTATCACCCAAATTGTAAGGCCGGGCCCAGTCCCTTAGCCAGGTTAATTCTAATTTGTGGAGGGTCTGACCATCTCCTAAATATACAATTATGAAACTTCCGTCTTCCGGTGCAATTCTGGAGGTTTCCTTCAGGCCTAAAGCGGTCTCATAAAACGTAAGTGAAGCATCAAGGTTTAGAACGTTAATATTATTATGTGCAAATGTAAATTTCATTTTGTTTCTCCTCACTCTGACTATGATCGTTCTCTTGAAGGAATGAGCGTTATGCGGGTTACTTCTTGTTGACGGAAGTTTAAGCGAGCATTTCTCAGTCCGATGCCGACAAAAACGTATTTGGGGTTTGCCGGTGATCCAACGGAGAAAGCCGGCACATTGACCAGGTCATTTTGCTCTTCAGCATTCTGTACGTTGTTGCGCTCAACAATATCTTTGCTATACACATTAAGGAAGTCGATCTGCATTGCCGATTATGACACGGAACTCAGTCAGGAGAACCACCCGGAAAACGCCGAAGAAGCAGTCTCGAGATTCTGCGACGCGCTGTTCAGTGAATCGATCATCTCATTAAATTGTTCTGTATCCAGCGATTCAAGATTATCCGCTGCCTTCTTAAACGACACGATCGATTCGTTCAGCGCTTTGGTATCCACCTGATCGATCTTATCTTCCATCCTGCTGACCTTGCTTTCCATTCCGATAAAAGCCACGGCAGCGCCGGCAATAAACAGGATAAGCACCACCAGAATGCAGGACTGTACGATCGTCTGAAATCGAATTAGCCGGTTCTGTTTCGCAATATATTTCTGCAGCTCGTCTAGATTCATGTCCGTCATAATATGACTCCTTTCATGTCCGTCATGGATAACCGGGAAGACGCTTCAATCCAAAAAGAATCCCATAAGCTTCTTAACCATACACAATGCGGTTAATGCCGGTCAACAACGGACTTCACACCCCGACCGCTTCAATTTTTCCCGCAATATCGGAGCCATAAATTTTCCGTCTGGGAATAATTCCCATCTTCATGGAACGGTAGTCCGCAGCATTTACCGATACTGCATGGATTTTCACAAGAACTTCCTTGTCAGCCGGTATGGGTTTTACTACTTCCCTGTATGTAAGGACATCGGGGGAATTCCTTTTATCATAGACAACAGCTTTCATTTTCTCATCCCCTATCCATTCGGTCGAAAATGCGCATGCATAGATACGTCAGGTACGGGGATGGTTTTTTCTTTTGACCAAAATCCCAGTCCTTCATCTTCAGATATACGGATTCCGGCGTGAAAAAGCCTTCCGGATCCTGTTTTTCTCTTATCAGAGCAGTCATTTCCCGGAAGCGATCATCCCTTCCGGCATACTCGTATTTGCTCAATACCCCTGCTGTACTGACAATGTCAAACCACATGGATGGTGCTTTCAGTTTTCGAAAATCGGTTCCTAAATAAAACATATACGGATGCTGTACAAGACTGTTTTTCCACAAGTTAAGAAGTGCGCTCACGGAAGAGACTGCGGCAGGTGAATCTCGATATTCCGGAATATAGGACATAACGTCAGCCATGATCAGCGTTGCATACGGGCAGCAGTCGTCTTTTTTCCCGGGCCCGCGAAAATTCCCGAGTTCCGGTGATGCAGCACACGGAAATCCGTTATCGCGCGCAAGCTTAGTCAGAAATTGCATGGCCGGTTCGATATATTCACGATAATCCACACCTGCCTTCAGCAGAACAAGCAAAAGGAGAGGTGCGTCACACAAACACCAGCTGAACACATCTGCACCGGTTCCGCCAAAGTGTTTCGGAATATTTGTCAGCGATTGAAATACACCGCAGTCATCGCGATGTCTAAGAATTTGCTCGACGGCAGTCTTTATTTCCGGAACATCCATGTCAAATCCGAGGTCCAATAGAAACAAAAGCTTATGTACAGGCAGATCAGGATTTTTATGATTTGTTACCGGAACGTCGTGAAAGTGTGATACATCGTATAGGTACTTTTGCATGCGGGAATCTGCTAAAGCCGTGTTTCTAAGTTCAACAAGAGTATCCCTTGATTCACGGAATACGTTAAGACGAATCGCATACTCCAGCCAGGGTTCACTGCGGTCCAAAAGTTTTTGATAATCCATAATGCCCTCCCTTCGCACAGGTCATTGTTCCGTTTCAATTCGTTCTTTTTAACTGCTGTATCCTGGCTTCCGTGACACTGTCCGGGGATCTGTGATATGATAAAATTTATTTGTAATTCTGTAATACAATAATACCATATTGGCAGGCCAATCGCGGCTTGCAAAGGAGAGGAAGTGCCGGGAATGGCTTTTTCACAGGAGACTCTGGATTTTTTATTTGAAAATCGTATGCATGACAGCAAAGCGTGGTATCAGGATCATAAAGCAGATTATAAGCGATATGTTGCCGAGCCATTTTCAGCGTTCATATCGGCGCTTGCACCGACGATGCTGGCAATTGACAAGGATTTTTCTGTTGATCCGAAGAGGTTTTCAAGACTCTACCGGGACGCACGTTTTTCGAAAGGCGGATCAATTTTCCGCGATAACGTGTGGTGTATGTTTGCACGCACAACGGACGTGTATGCGCCGCTTCCGGGCTTCTATTTCGAAATCTCGCCGGGCGGATACGAATACGGATTCGGTTACTATAATGCAGCGGCAAAATCCATGCAGGCGATTCGATCGCTGATTCTTGCCGGTGACAAATCGTTTGAGGCGGCGCGAAAGGCGTATGAGGCGCAGGATGTTTTTGTCATGGCCGGAGACGTCTATAAGCGCGGCCGCTTTCCGGACGTCGACGAAAAGCTTGCCGATTGGCTGAATCGGAGATCTATTTATTTCTTTGCAAGAGGCGCAGATCCGGAGTCTCTTTTCGCCGGAAACCTTGCAGAGAGGGTTGCCGAAGATTTCCTCCGGATTGCACCGATTTATTCTTTTTTTATGAAGGCAGAGGAAAGCTGATGGGGAGATTTCCTCAGGGGAGTTTGACGCGTTGGCTATTCCGCGTGGATTCGCGGGCGGACTGAATTTACGTTGCCTTGCGTTAATCCATTCACATTAATCTCTTATAAAATAAATTCTTTTAACAATAAGCACCTGCGCAGCAAGCCGATAATTACTTTATGAATATCCATATCTTCGTTAAACTTTTGCAACTTTCATCAAATGAATATTTTTTTTCAGACAGTACAACCTTATCAGCATAGTGATTGCAAAACATACATATAAGGCTGTTTCATTTCCCATGACTTTATAACTTATCATGTAAATAATTGCGCCGATAATAGAGGCTACTGCATAAATCTCCTCACGGAATACAAATGGTATTTCTTTCGCAAATACATCCCGGAGCACACCTCCGCCGGTTCCTGTCAATACGGCCAGGGTTATAATAACAAATGGCTGGTACAAGCCATTACTTGTCGCTACTTCCGCACCTACTGCTGTAAATGCACCAAGGCCGATTGCATCAAAAATCTGAAGAACTTTTGATAGTTTAATGATCCTTTTATAAAATATGATCACTAAAACGGCGGAAATAATACTGATGATCAGGTATGTTGGATTAGCAAGAGAAGCAGGCAAACTTCTATTAATCAGAATATCCCGGACAATCCCTCCTCCCACCGAGGTAATGATCGCAAAAAATATTATTCCGTAATAATCCAATTCTTTTTCAATAGCAACTAAAGCACCGGACACCGCAAAGGCTACAGTCCCGATGATTTCCAAAATCGAGATTAGTTCCATATTATCACCCCTTAATTTGAACGCCTGCCATGATTTTCGAGCAATACAGCATTCCCTTTTTACCGAGCCGGTTTACGGAAGCCGAAGCGGATTGCCAGGTATGTGCATTCACTCCGATAGGCCAGGCAGCAGTAAGCAACATGCTGAACGGCATGAGCCAGTTCACGTCGTCAATATCAGGGGAACCTGTAATGGAGTAGGTCTTTGCAACATCTTTTGAAACAGCTTCATTATGGATATAACCCTTTTCCTCTTGAAATCCGATATTCTCCCGTTCCTTTTTCACTTGTTCCGGAGGAAGCGATTCGGAAAGTGCCTGGGCGAGTTCTTTTTCCTTTGTACACCGACGGCGACAGCTGTCAGGAAGAGCAGGGCAGCGGACAAAATTCCGCTATAGATCCTGCCGGAACCAGTTCTGACAGGAAGGAGGCATGGAAATGAACGGACAGAGAGTTCTTCTGATTATCGTCATCATGGCGCTGTGCACATATCTCCCGCACATGCTTACGCTGCCCCTTTTCCGCAAAAAAATCAGGAACAGATTTATCTCATCTCTTCTATGTTATCTGCCATACGGCATTCTGGCGGCTATGGTTTTCCCGAAATCCTTCACTTCGACGGCATCGATCATTTCCGCATCGCGACGATTCAGGCCTATCGCAGAAAGGGCTCCTCCCGTCGCTTTACTTGCGTGCCTGACGGTATTTGTCTCCGAGCGAATTCTTGCGTTTGCAGGGATGATCTGATTCTAGCGCTGAATCCTCTGCGTGTTTTATTTTTTGTAGGGTGCAACACTTGCCCGTTCTGATAAATAGGGCGGAATAAGGATCTGAGCTGACGGCTTTGCTTTGCCCTCGATTTGCTCAAGGACCAATTTAAATGCCTCCTGACCCAATAGATCTACAGGTTGGTGGATTGTCGTCAATGGGATATCGTAAATTTGAGCATAGTCCGAATCGTCATAGCCGACAACAGAGATATCTTGCGGTATCTTACGGCCGAGCGCACGCAAACCTGATATCAGTCCCATGGCGGAGAGATCATTAAAAGCAAAGATGGCTGTCGCCTGTGCATCAAGCAACGGTTTTGCAGCGGCGCAGCCTTTTTGCCAGCTATAATCGCCTTGGAAAATCAGGGCTTCGTCATACGGAATCCCTGCTTCAGCGAGTACGTCCATATATCCGCTCAGCCTGGCTTGTGAATCCTCCAAATGAGCGGGGCCGGTGACGCAAGCGATACGGCGATGACCGGCATTCACTAAAGCCTGCGTAGCAAGTTTAGCGCCTAAGTGATGGTCCACGGTCACCACATAGGCACCGACGCCTTCGTAATGCCGGTCAATTATGCAATACGGTATATGCCACTTGCTGATTTGCTTTATTTGTTCCGCTTCGTCAGCGAAGCTCGCCCCGGAAGCCATACAGAGCAGTAAACCGTCCACGGATTTATCCAACAAAAGCGCAATCCGGGCAGACTCTATATGCGGATCATTATTTGTATTGCAAAGTATGATATCAAAACCATGTTCCTGACAAATTGCTTCTATCTCTTTTGCTAATTTTGAGAAAAATTGATTGCCGATATCAGGCACAACAAGACCCAGGGTCAAACTGCGTTGTTTCACCAAACTGATTGCCAGTTGATTCGGTCGATAACCTAGTTCCTCTGCTGCTTTAAAAATCCGTTCATGTGTCTCCGCTGTAAATTTTTCAGTTTTATTGTTTAGTACCAAGGAGACCGTAGAAATTGAACAGCCAGCTCGTTTGGCCACATCTCGTATCGTTACCCTCATAGAATCTCTCTCTCTTTCAAATTCACATTTTATTATCTGTTAAATCTGATAAAAATGCCATGAGTATTTCTATATATTGCTCGTATTGTTTCAGTTCGACAGACTCATTCGCCTGATGGCAAAGTTCCGGTTCACCGGGTCCAAAGAGTAAAGTCGGTGCTTTATGATTGACCTGCACAAAAAGTGAGGCGTCGGTAAAAAAGCTGACACCCGCTGCTGTTGCCGCTTTGTCCATGACTTTTTCGAAGGATTTATTAATCGCTTGAATCCAGGCTTCAGAAGGAGAACTTTCCAGCGGCGGGCGGCTGTTGATTATTTCTATTTCCGTACTGAGAAGCCCTGCAGTTTGGTCTGATTCTGTCGCACTCTCGTTTTTCAGCAAGTCAAATAATGCCTCATTACTGAGCGTCGGTGTATTTCTGATATCGAGCACGAATTCCGCACGATCCGGCGTCATGTTGGGTGCGATTCCGGCCGAAAGCTGCGTTATTTGCATAGTTGATGCACCCAATAAAGGGTGTATATGTTTTTTGACTTGCGCCTTAACGCGTTCCAGAATGGCAAAGCCGTGTTCAATAGCATTTACGCCGCGTTCAGGATAAGCGCCGTGTCCGGTTTTCCCATGCACAATGAACCTCAGCCAGTTACAGCCCTTTTCACATAATCCGAGCTGCAAAGAGGTGGGTTCTCCGACCAGGATAAAGTCAGCCCTCTTCAGCCACTCTTTTTCCTGGCAGGCACGAGCCCCTGCCCCACCCGCCTCTTCATCACAGCTGGCGGCAAACCAGATGTCCACCGACGGCACGATAGATTTACGGCTTAATTCAGCAAGTACAAATACCATCCCTGCCAAGCCTGCCTTCATATCGGCTGCACCGCGCGCGAACAAGCGGTTCCCCACCCGCGCAGCCGATTCCGGAGGGGTATTCCAACTGCTCAAATCTCCGTATTTCACCGTGTCCAGGTGGCCGTTCAAGACAATATTTCTGCTTCGATCCGAACCGGGGACACAAAGTAAAACATTGGCCCTCTGTTCATCAAGCTGTTCAAGCTGAGCCTTCAAACCGGCTTTTTGTAAGTAAGCGCAGATTTTCTCAGCGAAAAGCAACTCGCCTGCGGTACCATTAATACTGGGCGTGTTCAGGAAATCTTCCAGGAGCAGCCGGGCCGACTGTCGATCTACCTCTGTCAATTTCATTTTTTTGTCAGCCAGGAAATGATATTCAGCCACAGTCTATCGTATGAAGCCCAGTTGCAGAACTCAGGCGGTGCCCAGTGCGGCGAACAGTCTGTGGTGAATACCGCGCTTTTTCCTGAACCATAAGCAGCAGTGGCAATGAACGGATCACCTTCGATTGTTGCGATGACATTCGCTTCGGGTTTAGCAATGGTTTTGTTGTAGCCCAAAACTTCCGGCCAGACCGCCTCAACACCAGTAAAAATCTCGTGATCCTTTTGTGTCGTGACAGGGGCAATGCCTTCACAGTGCTCCATGCGGTCGTCAAACGTCAGCACTTCTACCGGTAAAACCTCTTGTACCGCGTTATCATGCCATTTGCCTTTTGCATCAACACCGGCAAAAGTCAGATAGCCTCCGACCATGAGAAGTGCCCCGCCCTCCAGCACGTAATCGCGCAAAAGTTTGCAGCGGTTCGGCATTTTGATGCTCTTCGTAAATGTCTGCAGGGGCAGCAGCAAAGTATTCGCCCCGATGTCGGAGAGAATAATACAGTCATACTCTTTCAGTTTTTCCAATTCAAAAGGGAAGCCCTCTGCAGCAAGATGGTTTGGCATAAATTCCACTTCATAGCCACCACTTTCCAGTGCCTTTTTCAGGTACGATTCCCCAGTGGCATAAGTCGATGTGTAGAAGCTGTCAAAGCCTTTCACGTGAGTTGTGTAGCTCAGCCAGGATTCACCTGTCAACAGTACTTTTTTGTTCATTTATGCGTTCCTCCGTTTGTTGTTTGTTTGTCTAGTATTGATTTCAAAAATATAGTCGAGCTGTGGGGTTCTTTTTTTCCATAACTGCCAGCCGATAAATGCCGGACACTAGCTGTTCAGGATCAATTCCGCGTAAACCCTGATGCATCTGAAAAACTCTTCAACATCGAGGTATTCATCCGCCGCATGGCATTGTTCCAGATGTCCCGGTCCGAACTGAATCGTGGGACAGCCCGCGATGTTTTTCCAGGTTCTGCTGTCACAGCCGGCAGGCGAGCCGACAATGGGGGCAGTTTTACCGTAAACCTTTTGGTAGGCGGCCTTTGAACGATCGACGAAAGGGTCCTGCTCGGTTTGTTCAAAGGCTCCGCCGGCCTGGTAAATTTCGACTGTTGGCTGATGTCCGGACAGCCACGGGTCCGCAGCGGATACCCGCTGTACAACGTCCATGAAAGCCGCGACAACGGAATCGTAACTCATTTGGACCGGTAAATAGTGCACACAGACTTCAAACATGCAGTCTCCGGCAACCGTCGATCCTGCTGTGCCTCCGTGAATGACCCCCACATTGAGGTTCGGCGCCGGCAAAAGCGGATGCTTGTAACGCAGCAGCCAATTATGTTCCAATTCATTGAGTTCAGCCATTATTTTGATGGCTTTATCAATGGCACTGACACCTTTCCACTTAGCTCCGGAATGAACGGCCAGTCCTTCGACCCGGACTCTGAAAAAAACAAAACCCATGTGAGCCAGAATCAATTCGTCACTGCTGCATTCGCAGACAATTACGCCGTCGGCCTTTATCCCCTGCATCGCTGCTTGAATAGAACCGTTACCGCCGCCCTCTTCATCACAGACCGAGCTGATGATGACGTCTCCGGGCAGTTCACAGCCTGCATCCTGCAGAAGCATTACGGCCATCGTCGCAGCCATCAGGCCGCCCTTCATATCTGTAGTACCCAAACCATACAGTTTGCCGTCGCGAAGCTCCGGTTCATGGGGGGGACTCGTCCACCGACTCAAGTCTCCGGCCGGCATGGTGTCCATGTGGCCGTTAAACAGCAGACTCGAACCCCCGTTCCCTGCAAAACGCGCATGGACATTGTAACGGTCTGTGAGCACATGCCCCGCATTGCCCTCATTATGTTCCCGAATAGACGCCTGAATGACAGTCTCATCCAGCGGGTCAATCTGAATGTCCGCGGCCTTCATTTGCTTGAATAAATCAAGCAGATAATCCTGTCCGGCTTTTTCCAGACCTCCGTCTATTCCATGTCCCAGGCAATGCGTATCAAGTGCAGCGAGGTTCTTTAAATGCTGCAGATAACGGGCACGATTTTTTTGTAATACTTCATTAATGTTACGCATGGTTATCCTTTCCAGGGATTTAGCTGTAGTTTTTTATACCTTCTTCGATAATGTCCCAAAACAATTCAACGTTGACATCGACACCCAAATCGATATTCGGTTCTAGTTTGAGGTAATTGAAATAATCGCAGTTGGTGCGGCCATAGCTTTGGGTTCCGCGAATATCCACTTCAGCATGCACAAATTTTGTCGTCAGGACTTCCGGATTAATGATGCTGGCGACTGTTAAAGGATCATGCAGCGGGCCGCCCTCCCAACCAAAGACTTCCTTCTGTGCTTTATTGAAGTGGGCCATCAGGTCGCAAAACAGTTCTGAGGCAACATTGCCAACTTTACGCATACGCTCGACAATAGCCGGGTAACAGAGTACTTTACGAGTGACGTCAAGGCCAACCATAGTGACGGGAACGCCGCTGCTGAAGCAAACATGGGCGGCGTCAGCATCAGCGATAATGTTGAATTCTGCTGCAGGAGTGACATTGCCAAGCTGATAACTTCCTCCCATTAAAACAATCCGTTTGATTTTTCCGGCAATTTTGGGTTCGAGACGAAGGGCCATGCCGAGATTGGTCATGGGTCCGCAAGTCACAACGATGATGTCTCCGTCGGAGGCCATCAGGGTGTCAATCATGTACAGCACAGCATGCTTGTCCTGAGCCTTGCTTTGCAAGGGGGCGAAAACGGGACCATCGAGGCCGGTTTCCCCGTGAATATCGGCTGCAATCATTTTTTCACGTACCATTGGTCTGTCGCAGCCGGCATAGACCGGTAAATTCAGTCCTAAGTGTTCGTTGACATGCTGGGCATTAACAACGGTCTTTGCCAAGGTTTGGTTTCCGGCTGCTACGGTGATGCCCAGAACTTCAATTGCGGGGCTTTTGCCTGCCAAAAGAATAGCAACGGCATCATCGTGTCCAGGATCACAATCAAGGATAATTTTTTGTCTTGCCATAATTAAACCTCATTTTGTTGTGTTTCCCAAAAGGGAACTCTGGCGTCTCTTATTGGATTGGTAGCGGCTGTACATGGAAATAGCCAGCACGATGACTGTAACGAGATAGGGCATGAGTAAGACTATCTGAGAGGGGATGCCCTGAGGCTGTAACCGGGCACCGACGGAGTCAGCAAAACCGAACACCAAACAGGCCAAGGCCGTTTTCAGCGGGTCTGCGCCACCGAAGAACATGGCTGCGACTCCCATAAAACCACGGTTGCTGGTCATATTTTCAGTGAATAACCGGCTGTAACCCAATGACAGGTGCGCACCTGCCAGGCCGCCGAGTAACCCTGATAAGGCCATCGCTTCGTATTTCATTCTATTGACCTTAATACCGGCGGTTTGGGCTGCCTGAGCGAATTGTCCGACAGCACGCAGCCTGAGACCCCAGGCGGTTTTATAAATTACGTAAGAGATCACAAAAATCATGAAGAAAACAAGAATCTCGGTTATGGCCCAATTGTTGAATATCTCGCCGATGACAGGCACATTTTGCAGGCCCGGGATGTTCAATTTAGGGATAGGTTTAATCGCCGGATCGGAAAAGGTACCGCTTTGTTTGAGCCAGGCGTTTAACAGGAATTTCGTAACCGCAAGCGCAAACAAGTTAATTCCCATACCAATAGCGGTAATGTCTGCATTGAATTTGATGTGGCCGACCGCCATAATCATGGCAATAAGCAGGCCGGAGATCATGGCTACCAAGACCCCGACAATCCAGCTGCCTGCCAGATAGCTGCCTGCGACCGCAAAAAACGCACCCGTAAGCATAATTCCTTCGGTACCTACATTGAGGATGTTCGCTTGTTGCGTGATGGCCGCACAGAGGGCGGCATAAATCAAGGGTGTCGCCGAACGGATGGTTGCATAAATCAATGAGACGTTAAAAATATTTCCCCAATTCATTTTATACCTCCTTCTTCACTGCCGGTTTAGCTAGCTTCTTCTTGCGTATAAATGTAAAGACGATGTTCATGCAAGCGATGATGATAAAGATCGCCGAAATCATATCGACGATGGATTTAGGCACACCAGTTGTTTGCTGCATACCCATCGCACCTGATTTAAGAATAGCCAGGAAAAATGCCATGAACGGCGCAAAGAATAAACTGTTGTTGACGATGAGGGAAGCCAACATTCCGCTGGCACCTAGTCCGGCCGCAAAATTGTTCAGGAAATACCCGTGTACACCGAGCACTTCGATGCAGCCGGCAACGCCCCCGATAGCACCGGACAGCATCATGGCGCGGATCATGATTTTCTTTGGATCGATACCGCCGGTTTCTGCAAATTTGGCGTTTGTCCCCACCGTTTTTATCTGGTAGCCGAAGGTTGTCCGATTCATGGCCCAAATGACCGCCAGCACAATTATAATCGCGATAAAAAGGCCGACATTAACGCTGCTTGGAGGCATAAACTGATATAGTGTCGCGGCTACCGGTTTGGATTGCGCAATAGTTGTTCCGGCACTCATCGGACCGGACACGAAATATGAAGTAATATAGAAAGCCACACTGTTCATCAGGATGGTCACGCAAACTTCATTGACGTTCAAATAAACCTTTAGCAAAGCTGGTATCAAAGCCCACAACGCGGCTACTACAATCGCAGCTGCGAAACAAAGCAAAATGAGTAAGGGTCCGGGTACGGCCGAGAGTTCAACACCAACGAAAGCTGCAGCCAAACCACCCAGAAAAACCGAACCTTCAACACCAACATTAAACATGCCGGCTTTCGCTGCCACTGCAAAAGCTATTGAAGTTAAGAGCAGCGGTGTAAACATTGCCAGTGTAGAGCCTAAGCCGCGGGGACCTTTAAAGGCTCCGCTTAAAAGCGCACCATATGCTTCAATAGGGTTTTGTCCAATGGCCATAATTACAATCGCTCCGATTAAGAGCGCGACAATCAAGGTAAAAAGGATTCGAAACAAAGCTTGAGTAGTCTCAGATTTCATTTAGATCGCCTCCTTCACTGCCTTTTTATTGCCACCCATCATTAAGAGGCCGAGCACTTCTTCGTTAGCCTCTTCCGGGGTGAGCTCTCCGGTGATTTTTCCTTCATGCATAACAAGGATTCGATCAGACAGTGAAATGATTTCCTGTAAGTCCGCTGAAATGAGTAAAATACCGACACCCGATTTTTTTACGTTTTGCAAAATAGCCCGTATGGACTCAATGGCCCCGATGTCCACGCCACGGGTTGGTTGAGCTGCCACAAGCAATTTGGTCGCTTCATTCACTTCCCTGGCCACAACAACCTTTTGGGCATTTCCGCCCGACATAGATGAAGTTGGGAGCTTCGGGTCCGTTGGACGGATATCGAATTTCTTAATCTGCTCAACTGCGTGACTGCTGACTGCCTTGCGGTTGATAACTTTTGCCTTGGAAAAAGGTTCAAGATTGTAAGAAACCGAAATAAGGTTATCTTCAATCGAGAAGAGCCGGTCCAACCCTCTGGTATTCCGGTCTTCGGGTATATGAGCTAAGCCAAGATCCCTGATCCTTTTTGGTGAAAGGTTCGAAATATTGGTGCCGTCCATGATAATTTCGCCTTTTTCTACGGCTCGCAAACCGGTAATGGCTTCGACCATTTCACTTTGACCGTTACCGTCAATACCGGCGATGCCGACAATCTCACCTTTTGAAACATGCAGACTCAAGCCTCTGATCTTAGAAATTTCTTTCTCACTGGAGGTCCAGAGTTCTTTGACTTCCAAAACCTTTTCCCCTATTTCGCTGGGTTCACGCTTTATATTTAAGAACACATCCCGGCCAATCATCATGCGCGCCAATTCCGCTTCGCTGGTGTTGGCTTTATCCACGGTTCCAATATAGGCACCTTGACGCATGACACTGATTCGATCGGATATCTCCATGACTTCATCCAATTTATGAGAAATAAAGACAATCGAATGACCGCTGTTTTTTAATTTTTTTAAAATTCTGAACAGACCTTCAGCCTCTTGCGGAGTCAGGACTGCAGTCGGTTCATCAAGAATGATAATTTTCGCACCCCGCATCAATACCTTTATGATTTCAACTCGCTGTGCCTCGCCGACCGAAATTTGACTAATGCGTTTATCAAGCTGAACGTCCATATGGTATTGGTCAATATATTGCTGGATCTCTTTGCGCGCACTGAGAAAGTCGATGCTCAAACCCTTTTTGGGCTCGAACCCTAAGATGATATTTTCAATGACTGTAAGTTCCTGCACTAACATGAATTCTTGGTGAACCATGCCAATGCCTTGTTCAATGACATATTTCGGAGTCAATTTTGACATTTTCTGTCCGCGAATGTCAATCTCACCTTCATCGAAATCATACATACCATAGAGCAGCCTCATCATTGTCGATTTTCCGGCGCCGTTCTCACCTATCAATGAATGGATTTCACCTTCACGCAGGTTAAATTGCCCGCTTTTTATCGCCACAACAGTGGCGAAAGTTTTAACAATGTTTTTCATTTCTACAATGTAATTATCCACACTACACTCCTTTCGATGCTTTTATTAGCAAACAAACTGCCAGATGCCCTAAGGCAGCCGGCAGTTTGTCGCTCTTACCGCAGCTAAGATTCACAATTATTACGCAGGTCCAAAGCCTTCATAATTCTCGACGACGATTTCGCCTTTGGCAATCTTGTCTGCCAGTTCAGTGGTTTTATCCACGATGTCCTGGGGGAACTTATCGCCCAGTGCTGCTTTTATAACGGAGAAATCGGTCAAACTGACACCGCCGTCTTTAACCTGCAGATAGAGGCTGCTGTTACCTTTGAAGGTATCATCAACAACTGACTGGATGATGGTGTAGCAAGCAGTATCGACGCGTTTTACCATGGAAGTCAAAACGGAACCCGGCTGGTCATTGTCTTGATTAAGGTCAACACCGATAGCGTATTTTCCGGCTTCTTTCGCAGCTTCCAGGATGCCGGGGCCTGTACCGGAGGCCACGTTCATAACAATATCCGCACCTTCTGAATATTGAGCCAGAGTCAGTTCTTTACCCTTCAGGGGGTCATTCCAGGTTCCGGCGAAAGACTGCAGAACCTTTATGTCTGGGTCAATGTATTTGGCGCCCTGCTCAAATCCGGTAAAGAAGTCATGCAGCACCGGAATGTCCATGCCGCCGACCCAGCCGATAACCTTATCGCTGTTCACGCCGGGAATATCTGTTTTGGTTGTAAACATTGCGGCTGCCGCACCGGCCAGGAACGAGCCCTGATTCTGTGCGAAGCTGACAGAAAGGATATTGTCGCCTTCTACCTTTGTATCGATAACGGCAAACTTTACATCAGGATAATCTTTGCATGATTCTTCCATATAAGTTTGGAAGTTAGATGAGGAGCAGATAACCAGGTCATAACCGCCTTCGCAAGCGGCCAGGAAGTTCGCTTTCCATTCTTCAGCAGTAGTGCCTTCCAAATTTTTGATTTCCACACCGAAATCTTTGGCGGCCTTCTGAGCGCCGATATTGCAGGAATCGTTGTAGGATTTGTCGCCGAGGTTACCGGAATAAACGACACATACTTTGACTTTCTTTTCACCAGCGGCTGTACCGGCCGCGGTCGTGGTTGTCGTTCCACCACCGCATGCCGCTAATCCAAGAGTCATCAGTGCAGCGAGAGCTAAACAGAGAAGTTTCTTCATTTCTTTTCTACCTCCTAAAAATTTGTTTGTGAGTGCAGACTTTTGCAAAGAAATAATTTGAAAAACGTTTTAATTGCAAAGGAAAAACGTTTTTCCTTTGTTTAAATAATAAGATCAGTTCAGCTGAAAGTCAATAAGATTATTTGCATTTTTCATAATATATGCGAAATTTATTCGCATATATTAGCTAATTTGACAATAACGCCCAGCCGGTAATGGTCATTTTGACGATTTTCGATTGTAAATGCCAATCTTTTCTTCTCTTGTGAACTGTAAAAGTCAGGATTCCAGCATAAATAGATTTGCATCCGCAAGAGATATATAAACACATCACCGATAAGATGCACGTGGATTATTTCACCAACGGGATTAGAAGACGGCCTGTAATTTGTCGTTGTCATACCGATTGCATATTATTCCGGTGCCCTAATCCGTAGGTGCGTGTTCTTACTTTCGAAAGATCTCCGTGGTTTCATCGCACCACTCTATCATGCTTTCTCCCGATAATATCGCCCTGCGCAGAACAGCCCGCAGATACATTTCTCTCTCCTCTGAGATCTCTTTTATCCCGCTTTCTAATTCATTCATCATGCTGTAATATCCATCAAGTTTTACCCTTTGCTGTTCTCTGTACTCTGTGAGCATCCGTATTCCGTTTTCTTTCGGCAGATTATTGGAGAATAGAAATTTGAGCATAAACTCGGAACGTATTGGCTGACTTAACGTCTCCTCACAAAGCCAGCTCATCAATTCCTCTTTACCCGTCTGGGTCGTCCGGTACTGTATCTTCCGTCCGGCATTCTCCTGTGAAACCTGTTCGATTAATCCCTCTTTTTCCAGGGACTTCAACATGGGATATATGTGACCATAATTCTCACTCCAGATATTGGAAATGACTGTATCGCAGTATTTCTTAATATCATAGCCGGACCCCGGAGCAATATTCAGAATGCCCAAAATAGCAAATTTCGATCTATTTCTGAGTGCCATTTTTTCCTTCTCCAATCCAGTTTTCTATGCGGTCTGCTGCGGCAGGGTGACTGGCGGTCTTTCTCATATCCCGGGATAACCGCTGACAATTCTTATGTATTACATCACTCGTCTCGATGGTATTTACACAATTCCGCAGGCTGTCTGCTGTCACCTGATCCATTTTGAGCAGGAGCCCTGCTTCTAATGCAGTCAATCTTTTTGCCGTCATAAATTGATCGTTGACCATCGGTATTGCGGCTATCGGAACGCCGTAATACAGTGCTTCATTTACACTGTTAAACCCTCCGTGACTGATAAATACGGAGGCATGTCGGAGCACCGTTAATTGCGGAGCATACGGGAGGACGATAAAGTTGGATGGTATCTCACCGAGTTGTGCGATGTCACACTTATTCCCGATTGACAGGACCACAACATATTCTGTACCTGTAAATGCCGCAAAGCACATCTTAAAGAAATCAATAAAGTCCGTATTAATTGTACCAAGCGAAATATATATGACCTTTTTTTCTTTCATTCTTTCCAGCAGGTAAGCACTTTGTTCTGAATCCTCTGCAGCTTCTCTGCCTCGGATCGATGGTCCTGCGAAAACATAACAGGAATCATCCAGTTGATCATCTCCATTGAATTCTTTCGTTGTATAGACAATGTTTAACTGTCCTTTACTTACAAAGAGATCATCCAGACCGGGTTCTTCCATCTGATATCTGGCGCAGATACGTTTCAGCACCAGGTAACACGCATCCAGCTGCCGATGATACCCCGGAACCAGCATATATTCCGGCACCGGAGCATGACTCATAGCAAAGGAAGAATGGGAACAAATCACAGGAACGGATAAAAGCTGCCGGAGAAAATACTGTGCGCCAAAAATAGAATCACAAATGACGGCATCATACTTCTCTTCTTTGATATGCGCGATTAAGCCGGGAAGAAGAACTTCATCATATTGTAAAACATATTCCATCAACATGAAAAAAGGATGCCTGTCCGTCGGTTTGTAAGCTGATAAAAATTCCTCGAGTGATTCGCCAAAATACAGAAATTCTGCACCGGCGGCTGTCACCATCGCTTCAAACTGCCTGGAACACATATAGTGTATTGGATTCCCTCGATTAACCAATTCCTGTACGAGCGGCAGCGTCGGATGAATGTGACCATGCAAATTCGAATTCACAAATAAAATCTTTGCCATACTCTTTCTCCTCAACAATATATCACTCTGATATACCCATTTTATATCAGAGTGATATATTGTCAATAGTGCCCCCCTCAATGAACTGATTTCATGTTATACTAAAGGTGTTATTAAATATTTTTGATTTCGCACTCGAATCGTATAGAAAATTATGCAGCGATTTTTTGATAAACCGTTTGATGAATAAAGGAGTAAGTTTTATGAAAAAGGGTTGGATTGTCCTTATTGCAGTTTTAGCTGTCATACTTATTGCCGGAGTGTCCGGTATCGCAACCTATAACGGTTTGGTTTCATCAAGAGAGAGCGTTGATAACTCTTTCCGTAATATTGATACGCAGCTGCAGCGCCGCACCGATTTAATTCCCAATCTTGTGGCCTCGGTTAAGGGTTTCGCCGCACAGGAAAAAACAATTATCGACAGCGTCACCTCGGCGAGAGCCAAACTGGCAGGAGCACAGACGGTCGGAGAAAAAGCAGCGGCTGACAGTGAACTAAACACCGCACTAAGCCGTTTGCTCGTCATTGTTGAGAATTATCCGGAATTGAAATCCGACGCCAATTTCATGCAGCTTTCCGATGAGCTGGCAGGAACCGAGAACCGTATTGCAGTGAGCCGCCTGGACTACAACAATATTGTCAAATCGTATAACACAAAGATCAAGAGTTTCCCAACCGTTATAATCGCTAATATCTTTGGCTTCACGGAAGCAGAGTACTTTCAGGCTGCAGAAGGTACGGATGTCGTTCCCACCGTCTCATTCTGATCAATCGTCTGATGCAAGCAGATGATTCATGGATCCCGAGGTGCATCATGAAAAAATTAACTGCTCTGATCTTCGCGGTTTTTTGGATGGTGTTATTTGCCATTCCTGTTTACGCTGCCGGCGTGCCTGCACCCACCCAGGATTTTTATGTCAATGACTTTGCCGGAGTAATCAGTGAAGATACAAAAAGTATTATCATGCGGGACAGTGCCGCATTGCAGCAGCAGACAGGGGCACAGATTGTTGTCGTTACCATCGACAGCCTGGAAGGGCAGGCACTTGAGACGTATTCCCTCGATATCCTGCGGACCTGGGGTATCGGTGACAAGACAAAGAACAATGGTGTCCTGATACTCCTGTCGGTCAGCGACCGGCTGAGCCGCATTGAGGTCGGCTATGGGCTCGAAGGCCGTCTGCCTGACGGCAAGACCGGACGCATCCAGGATGACTATATGCTGCCTTATTATAAGAATGACCAATTTGATGAAGGTATCAAAAACGGCTATCTGGCCATTCTTCAGGAGGTCGCCGCTGAGTATAACGTGGATCTGAGTACGATTGAGTCTGCATCCCCCCAGCAGCCGGCCAGTAATTTTCTGTGGCCGCTGTTTGGTTTCGGCTTCTTTGCCGTAATCTTTCTGTTACTGGGATTTTTACGGCGCAGGCAGTCCGGCGCCGGTCCCGGCGGCCGGGGTCCCGGCGGATTTTACGGCGGAGGCTTTTACGGCGGAGGCTTCGGCGGCGGCAGCGGAGGCGGAGGCTTCGGCGGATTCGGCGGTGGCGGCGGAGGCGGCGGTGGCGGAGGTTCAAGCCGCGGATTTTAGTGTTACGGCCGCAGAAAAAGAAGTCTGGATAAAGCTAAACGGTCCTTGCCGCCTTACCTTTCTTTCTTCTTTTTAAGATTCTGAAAATGACAAAGGATACGATTACCAGAACAAGCACAAATACAACGGACAGGACCGGAACGGCGATGGAAAGCACGGAGGCCGCAACGGTTCCAACCGATTCGACGGTCGAGACAACCGGGTTTGCAAACCCGGCGCTGACAGCCGTCGAGCCCTGGTGCACACCGCTCGACAGAAGGGCGGTAAGAGTTGCTGCGCCTCCGCCCGCGATAATAGCCAGTGTCCATTTAAACATCGGGTCCATATCGGTAATCACCGACGCCGCAACAATGACACCCGCGACAACCCCGGCCGGCAGAGAAATCGCATTCAGGAAATTATCAACATGCGGAATAAAGTATGCGGCGATCTCCAAAATCGTAGCAACTCCGAAAATAATGACTGCGGGGTAACTTGATATCCACTGAAACCCTTCCGCAAACTGCATGTATCCGGCAAGTCCGGCAATACCCATCACAAGAAGCGGCACAAAAATGCGGTAACCGCAGACAGCCGCCAATGCTGTCCCGAGAAAAACCTGAAGGATAATCTGTAGAATATCTGCCATACGCATCTCTCCTGCAAATCAGATCAATGATTTCTGTTTTTTTAATTATACTGTCATACAGATAACTTTTCGATCTTTTCTTTGACCGCATTCATAATTTCGGAATAATTCATTTTACTTAAATCAGTCGAATCCACATGAATGATATCCCCGCCAATATCAAAACTACAGATGCCGCGGCGAATTACCATCTTTTCAAATTCCTCCAATGTAAGTGATGCAGTTCTGATAAAAGGTTCTGCAGGCGGATAACATTGATTTGTAACATGCCCGGGATGCCTTTCCGCAGAAAGCTCCCGTTTGGCAAATCTATGATAAATTGCAGAAATATCACCTTCAAATCGTATATGAATAACCTGATAGTTATACGTTTCAATCAGCTCAATTAGTTTTTCCTTAGAATTATTTTCAAAATTATTTTCTAATATGACCGGAACTCCAATCTTCATACTTTTTTCAGCTAACCCATACAGGATATGCATGCTGGCTGCTCCCAGCTGCACTTTTTAAGCCCTTGACTGAAATCCAAGATCATCAAAAAGTATTTCTTTTATAAAATCTTTTGAAATAGCAGGAATCCCAAGTTCTTTGCTTAGATAATCGGAAAATGTCGTTTTACCCGATCCGGGAATACCGGATAAAATAATTAAGTAAGACATATACTTTTCTCCTGTCTGAGACATAACCCGTATCCTTCCGCTGTTTATTCCCCGGCAAGCAGGCCTCCGGTTCTAAATCAGCCTGTCTTTGCGGAAACCTGCGGTGATAAAACGCCATGCCGCCTTTCTGTTAGTCAACCAGGAGATTTGCGCATCATTTTTGGTGTTTCCGAGCATCTTCGGCACGAAAAATTCGGCAACCGTTTCCGGTTTGTCCGCCAATATATTAAACACCTTTTTGAACGTTTCGTCCGAGATGACTTCCGACTGTTCGCCGTCCGGCGTTTTTGTGATGAAATCAGTCAGCATCATTCCCGGCGATAAACGGCCCGCTATTACGCCGGTACCTTCGAGTTCCCTTGCGAGACCTTTCATAAAGTAGGTTAATGCGTGTTTGGTCGTACCGTACAGGATTGTTTTGGGCTGTATCATGTTGTTGGAGCCAAGACCCTCCACGCTGTATATTGCGCCGTGTCCCTGTCTGATCATCCCCGCTGCCGCAGTCTGTGATCCAAATATCATACCGGTAATATTTGTCTGCATGATGTTTTCCGTATACGTTTCGCCCGTTTCCCACGAAAACATATGCGGGGTGTTTTGGCCTGCGTTATTGATCCAGATATCGATCCCGCCCCATTTTGCCAGAGAGACATCCCAGAGGTTAAGAAGACTTGCTTTTTCCCGGACGCTGCATGGAACATAGATGTATCTGTCCGCAAAAGGAGCCAGTGAAGTATGTACGGCATCCGTCAGTGTCTGCCCCCTGCCGGACAGTGTGACATTACATCCGGCCTGCAGAAATTCCCTTGCCATGGAAAAACCAAGGCCGCGTGTACTGCCGGTTATTACAACATTTTTCATAAGAAGCCTCCATTACCTTTTCAATATACTCTCCGTTACCGGAGAATACACGTAGTAATGGAATGCGGCGGAAATATTACCTTTGCATATGTGTCATGCAGACGGATATATGCGGGAATTGTATCTTCTGTCTGATTCAATACAACAGCCGCAAGAGTATTATCGATATTTTGAAAGGACGTTACTTCCAGTTTGGATGTATAGCTGCTGTGCGCGATACAGACAGCCTGCGGCCTTATGTAATGGCTGAAGTGCCGGATATAGGACAAGGTGTTTTTTTCGATCAATTCCTTCTTTTTTGTATCAAAAAGGAAGGGAGCGTCACAATAATTGGCGACATGGTTGGGGCCGCCCTGTTCATCCAGCAGAATATTCCAGTCATAAAAGGCATTCATACCGTTATTCAGATTTCCGATAATATCATGGGCATATTTCCGGGCATTTTCCAGATAATCATCCGGAGAGAACTTCGCGTATTCGATGCATGCTTCGGATAATATCAGCTTCTTATCCGGGAATTTCTCCCTTACCAGCCGCAGTGCTTCAAAGTGATCCCCGCTATACCAGTGAAAGGCAAGTCCCGCCACCATAGGATCGGTCTCATCGTCAATCATTGCACACGCGCGCTCGAAAAGCCTTTCTTTATTATGATCCCAGATAAAGATCTCGATATCGTCAAGGTGATTTTTACGGAGCGCCGGGTACATATAATTCTTCAGAAATACTTTTTCTTCTTCTGCGCTGTATTCGCAGGAATCCCACGTCTGTGCCGCTTTGGGCTCATTCTGCAGACTTATTCTGGTGACAGAACAGCCGTGTTTCCTGAATTCCAGGATATACCGGCAGATATAATCGGCCCAGAATGCCCGGTATTCTTCCTTAATCTTCCCGCCGTGATTTCTCTCTCCGTTTGTTTTCATGAAAGCAGGAGGACTCCAGGGCGTCAGCATAATTTCAATTTTGGCACCCAGCTGCTTTTGTGCGTCGTCCAATAAGGGGAATATATACTTCTCCGTCCGGTCTAACCGGAAGCTGTTCATTTGCGTATCATCCGGATCTGCCATCGCTTCATAATATCCCAGCGAGAAATCACAGCTGTCGATATGAATCCGCGCAATCGTATAACCCATCTCGTCTCGGCCAAAATAGGTATGCAGCATGGCGTCCCTCTGCTTTTGATCCATCTGTGCATATACAAAGCCGGCGGCCTCGGTCAGTGCTCCGCCGAATCCTTCAAAGGTCTGATACTTCATCTCCGGATAGAGTGTTATGAGTTGATTTTCTTCCCCGCCGTCAGGGATCATAGGCAGGGTTTTCGCTTCTTCTTTTTTGATATTATCGACAAAAGTCGTTGTAATGCAGGAAAGATTCATATGCGTATCCTTTTCTGCCGGCAAAGGCGGCATCATGCGGTTATCTGTTTGAATTGATTTTTCGATATTCGTATGGTGCAACACCGGTCACTTTTTTGAATACCCGTGAAAAATATTTCTCATCCTTAAACCCCATTTTGTAAGCAATTTCATATGTCTTCAGGTGGTTCTGATGCAGATAGGTGCAGGCGTGCTCGATCCGGATCCTGTTCAGGGTCTCGACAAAGCCTCCGCTTTCATTCTGCGAAAAGAGCGTGGATAAATATCCGCTTGTAATGTTCAGCTTTTCTGCCACGTCGGCAAGGGCCAGATTCTCGCTGTAATGTTCATTCATATAAGCAAGTGCGCCGAACACGATGCGGTTTGCGCCGTGTTCATCTGCGGACTGCTCCCGGACAATCCCCTCAAGATGGTCGATAATTTTATCAAGGCGGTCCATTATTTCCGTCGAACGGCATGGTTTCAGCATATAATCTTCCACTCCGTATCGGATCGCTTTTTGTGCATACCGGAATTCATCGAATCCGCTCAGGATAATTGTCTTTGGAAGAATTCCCGATCTCTGCGCTTCTTCCATCACTTCCAGGCCGTCCATTTTGGGCATCTGCACGTCAAGCAGCATAAGGTCAGGCTTATACCGGATAATGCATTCCAAAGCTTCCTGTCCATTGGCTGCCAGAAATATTTTGTCTATACGCTGACTATGGGTCCTGATATAATTCCCCATGCCATTTCTGATAAAATCCTCATCGTCCGCAATCAGTAATTTAACAGACATCACTCAGCCTCTTTCTCCTCCGCGGGAAGAATGATCGTAACGGTGGTTCCTATGCCGACTGTGCTTTCAATTTTCAGCTGATAATCGCTCCTGTACTTAAGTTCAAGTCTTTCCTTAACATTCTTTATGGCGTATCCGCCGATTCTGTGGCTTTCATTTCTTCTTGTGTCGTCTGCTTCCCAGATAGCTTTCACCTGCTCCTCAGTCATACCGACACCGGTATCTTTTACGGTAAATTCCAGGTACCCGTCGTGCATGCGGCCGTTAACATAGATGCTTCCCGGATTTCCCGTTTTTTCCAGTCCGTGTATAATTGCATTCTCGACAAACGGCTGAAGAATCAATTTGGGAATATAATAATCCAGAATCTTCTCATCAATATCAATCTCATAATCCAGCCGTTTCGAAAACCGCATTTTCTGAATCTGCAGATAGCGGGTTATCAGCTCCTTTTCGTGCCGGACCGCGATGATCGCTTTTCCCTGGCCCAGAACAAGGCGGAACAATTGAGATAATGCGAAAATATCTTCAGCGATTTCTTCATTTCCGTCATTCTGCGCCCTCCAATATAAGGAATCGAGCGTGTTATACAGGAAATGAGGGTTAATCTGCGACTGGAGCGCATTCAGCTCACTTTCCTTTTCCTTCAGGGTTATGACGTAGTTATTATCAATCAGTTCTTTTATCTCCAAAACCATCTGGTTGAAGCATTCCGTAACCTGCCCCACCTCATCATTCGCTGCGACCGGAACCTGCTGGCTGAAGTCGCCCTGTTTGAACTGATTCATTGCATGGCTCAGCCGGCCCAAGGGCTTGGCAATAATATTGGAAACCAGTACGAGCAGGGGCCACATCCCGATCAGCAAAACAGACAGCAGCAAAAACGGCATAAGCGCTACATTGTATATCTGTCTGTCACTGTTGCTTTTGGGCACCATCTTACAGACAATAAATCCGTTCCTTGCATTCTGGCTGCAAAAAACATGATACGAACCATAATCAAAAGAATCGGCGCGTTTCCTGTAATCAACGGACCGGTATTCCGCGCTTTGAATATAGGCAAGAATTCCGTCATCAATTTTGCCGTATCGGACTAATTCGTCGCCTGTCCGGCATAATACCACGACGCCTTCATTGTCCTGCTGCACCGCGTTTTTGCAGAGATCTGTAATTTTATCTGCCTCCATACCGATTGCCAGATATCCCAGCGGAGTCTTTTTTGACAGATCGAAAATTTCCCTGTACATGACCAGTTTGTCGGAACGATTCGCCTGATATGTACCCGTATCGGTTTTTGACACCCTGGCCCATGTACTTTCACCTTTGCTGAGGATGGCCTGCCGGTACATTTCCGTAGCGCGGACATCTTCTATCGATGCGAGATACACGCTGGAATCGATGCAGCGCAGATAAGGGCGGATACCGTTTTCAGGATAGATGGCAATTGTTTTCGTATACCCTTTCGACGCAATCATATCCTCAATGATCTGCATGGGCGCGCGGTTGAACCACAGCTTGGTATCCTTATTGAGTACGGCAGGTTCATCCGATTTCAGAATATTCAATATATCGTTGTTGATGCAGATATAGATAGAAAAATCTTCAACATCCGCTTTAATCACTTTGATGCTGTCCTCCAGGCTGTTTACCAGTTTGGTATTCGTTTCCTGTTGGGTTGTCAGCGTAATCTGATAGTTTTTCACAAAAACAAACAGGCTGATGATGATGAGTATCGGGCTGATGACAAGATAAATATACAGAACGATTTTTCGTCTGATACTCAGGTTGTAAATCCAATTATTTATACTTCTCATCATTATATTCTACCCCATCATCAACTCTATTTATTGTACAGGGCAGTGTATTTCTTTACAATATCAACCCTTAACGGCACCCATCGCCAAACCTTTGGTTATGTGTTTGTTCAGAGCGAGATAGACGATGACGGCCGGTGCGGCAGCGAGAGCCATAACCGCGAACTGTACGGCATAATTGGAGGAGTACTCGCCTGTGAAATCCAATATGGCAAAGGGCAGTGTCTTCCATTTCGGGCTGCTCAGATATGTTTTCGCCATCATAAATTCATTCCAGTTATTCAGAAAGGTCATGATGGAAATCGTTGCAATCGAAGATTTGAGGAGCGGTGCGATTACGGAAAAGAGAATGCGGTAGATTCCGCACCCGTCAATGACCGCAGCTTCTTCAAGCTCGACCGGAATGGCTTCCATGAAGCTGCCCATCAGGAAAAAGCCCTGCGGGAGGGAAAAGGCAACATAGGGTATGAGAAGTGCCCAAATTGTATCTGTCAGATGCAGCATGCTGTATATTTTGTAATTGGGGAGAAGTGTTGCACTGATGGGAATCATCATCCCGAGAAGCAGGATTGTTTTAACCGGCACGCTGAGTTTCCAATGCATGCGCCGGCATGCAAAAGCGGCCATCATGGAAACAATCACCACAAGCACAACAGCCAGGATATTGATCAGCAGACTGTTTTTGAGATACAGCAGATAATTTCCGTCTATAAATGCTTTGGCATAATTTCCCCATTGTATTTTTTTAGGGATGATGAGAAGTCCGCTTGTAAAGAGTTCCCCGCTGCTTGCAAGCGAAAAATCCAGAAGCCAAACCAGAGGAAAAATCTGAATGACCGCCATCACGATCAGGATAAGCCAGAGTATTGATTTGCTCAAAGGCATTTTTTTATTCCCAAGCCGTTCCATTTTTCAATCTCCTTGCTGCTTTTTTTCCGTAAATACTTTGTTCAAAAGGACCGTGGCGGCGAGGCAGATAATAATGAACACAACGCCGATCGCATTGCCGTATCCGTATTTTCCCGCCTGAAATGCCTGCTGGTACAGAAAGTTACCCATAAACTGCGTACTGTTGCCGGGCCCGCCGTTGGTCAGCAGATATACGGTTTCCAACTGCTTCAGTGCGGCAATAACGGCCAGAGTAACATTTACCTGAATGACCGGCTTCATGAGAGGCAGCGTAATTTGGAAGAAAGTAGTCCGGGCATCCGCGCCGTCGATCGCTGCCGCTTCGTATAAAACGGGGTCAATATTTTTGATGCCGGTATAGTAAATCAGCATGCCCCATCCGAAGCCATGCCAGATCAGGACCAGAAGTACCGACCAGATTGCATTGTCCGCACTGAGCCAGTTTACTTTTCCTGCGAACCCGAGCGCCTTCAGTACGTTGTTAAACAATCCGAAACTTGGGTTGTAGATGAATTTCCACAGGTATGCGATAATTGCCACGGAGATAACATTGGGAATAAAATATACGCACCGGAAAAACCCTTCGGCTTTTCCCTGCAGCTTATCGAGTACGGCAGCTATGTCGATTGCGATCGGGTGCTGGATACATATGAACCCTGCCGCAAGAAGAAGTGAATTCCGCAGTGATGTCCAGAAAGCTTTATCTCCCATAAGGTTTTTATAATTGTCGATTCCGATGAATAAGGCGGCCGTTTTGCCCATCCCCGAATACTCCATAAACCCATAATAGACGCTCAAAATAACCGGCGCCAAAATGGCAAAAACGAAGAGCAGCAGTCCGGGCAGCACCAGACTGAAAATGATCGGCTTGCTGCTGTACAATTTATACATATATGTTCTCCTCGTATAAAACATGGCTGCCTAAAATTCTTTTTTCAGGCAGCCATGCTCCAAATATTTCAAAACGATAGCTATTTACTTGCTGCGCCGATTGTTTCGAGGAATTTGTCTGTCGATAATGTTCCGTTGCAGACGCTCTGGATTTCACTTTCAATACTTGTCTTGAATGCTGATGCTCCGCGGTCATTTACCGTTGTTCCGGAGGTGTTGTCGGCATTCTTTAAGAAATCCAGGAATTGTTTCTGCAGATCTGTTTCTTTGCCGGTCATAAAAGCGGTCTCGTCCTGCGCCGACATGCCGACTCCATTTTCCCAGCCAATTTTGGACAGGTTTTCCGGCTTGTACATATAGTTCAGGAATTTGATTGCCTCGTCCTTTACTTCCGAATTAGCGGAGACTGCATATCCGCCGCCGTTCCAGGCACATATGGACGCAGCACCTTTACCGTCGGCAATGGCAGGCATCGTAAAGGCCTTGATGTTTGTACGGACTGCTTCGTCGATGTTTGTATCGAGGGCCATGGATGCCTCCCAGCTTCCCATGTAGAACATGGCGGCCTGTCCGTTGATGAACAGGTTTTTGGCTGTTGCGTAATCCTGCGTGTCATATCCCGTCTGAAATAGTCCGGCTCCTGCAGATTTGGCCAGAAGGTCCGTTGCCTTTGTGAACAGCGGGTCTGAGAAATCACCGTTTGAAATGGCATTCGTGACGATGTCGCTGTAGGTCCCGTTCATTTTAACCATGATGTCGGAGAGATATACGGCCAAAGGCCATCCATCCCCGCCGTCCATCGCAACAGGTGCAATACCCTTTGCATTAATTGTGTCTGCCAGTGCAAGAAGTTCATCATAGGTCGTGGGAACTTTCCAGCCGTTGTCTTCAAACATTTTGGCATTGTAATAGAAAGCCGCAATATCCGAATTTCTGGGAAGTCCGTAAAGGACTCCGTCTTTCTTAAAACCGTCCAGGGATCCCGAAATAAATCCATAATCCTTGTAATCGGCTTCATTCAGCGGTGCAAGTACGCCCGCGGCAAGAACCTCGTCAAGGAAGGAAGGCTGTCCCCAGATACTGACGACATCCGGCATTCCTTCAATGGAATACGCCTTGAACTTGGTCTTGTATGCCGCGTCATCAAGGGCTTCCACCGTAATCGTTACATTCTTGTTTTCCTTCATGTAGTTGTCGATTATTGTTTGCTCAACGAGACCCTGCCCGGTTTTTCTGTCGGGCAAATTTGAGAATACCTTGATCGTAACAGGTGCCGCTGCATCTGCGGCTTTCGTCGTGTCCGCCTGACTTGCCGTAGTAACGGCCGCCTCTGTGGTTTTTGTCTGCGCTGCCGACTGATTACAGCCTGCAAGCAGGGCAGCTGTCATAGCAACTGCCAGTAGTGAAGCTAACAACTTCCTCTTCATTCCCTAATCCTCCTTAAACTTCCTTTTCCTTCTTTTTTTCCTTAGCTGTTTTTCTTTGTGCATCTTCTTGTGATATTCTCAGCATAGCATCCTGTTTTTGTGCAAAACAGATAAAGAAATTATGAAAAGGTGCATAATTTACGAATCCCACCCGCTAATGCTCCATGCAGGAAAGCGATACGCTCCGCTCACAGGCGGATCGAAAACGAGACGCGTTCTGTAAAAAATCATGCCGGGCAGATAATCCGGAGCAATTTTTGCAGAAATAGTCAGAGAAAGATCGGAGGCAGATCAGATTCGGGAATCATCCGTCTTGTTCCGGAATGCCTTGTGCCGCTGCATAGAGCGGATTTGCTTCCCGCACCAGATTTGCATAGTCTGCTTTCAGTATGGCAAAAGCCTTTTCAACCTCTTCCGGCATATCTACATGTGCTATAAAGTCTTTTCCTCTCGGACCATACCCTTCCACATTATCTGCCAGCCGCGGAATCTCTCCGAGAAGCAGCGAAATGTATCTATCCATATCCCACATTCCGGGAATGTGTTCGCTAAATTTCAATTTACCGTCTTCTTCCATGACATGCGCCTGATAGGCTGCAAAATTGATAATCGTAATGCCATCCGGAACATACTTCCGTAAGCCTGCTTCCATGCGGTACTGCATCGCCGCATCCTGTGAAAGAATGATCGATTTACATGCAATCTGATGATCTGCAAGAAGTTTTAAAAGCAGCGTGATATTGTTCCCGCAGTTTGTAGATTCCCGTTCCAGAAAATCCGCCTTCATGCCATACTTTTTATCAATATATGCAGCAAAAAGTTCGGCTTCCGGTTTTCCTGCCGTCTCCATATCCGGATATTCGAAGTGTACATTCTTTCGCAAAGTATCCGTAGTATGTCCTGCGCCGCCTGCGATGACATACTTCTTTGCAACTCGTTTCCGCATTGCATCTGCCAGCAAATCGCCGCCGCATAGGATGCTTCCTCCAAACAGAACCATAACATCGGCCTGCCTGATTCCATATTTTTCGAACAAAGCATTCTGTGTTAATTTTTCCACATCCCTTTTCCCGCAGAAAGTTCCAAGGATGTTCAGACATTCGCTGTTATTCAAACCGGCACCTCCCGGATAAATGTGTAATACCTTACCTTTCTGCTTATCATTCCCGGAACCGGGGAAAGCAGACTGCATGCCTGTTTCCCGCATGGCAGCAGCTAGGCTTATATTACCAGACAATGATCCTGACCGGACACTTTCCGTTACAGCGTCAGGGAAATATGCTTCCGCATCCTTCGTTCCGTGAAGATTTTTGTACGGCAAAACGCAGAGACAGGAAAATTATCTACCGTTGATAATTTCCCTTCCTCTGCGCTTTAAAAAAGGAGAGTAATATTTTGTGCTTCGCTAAATCGAGGCGGAATACATTTTACGTCCCGTTACTTCTTCTTCCGCGAACAAATGACACTCTGCAGGACAATAAAGAAGCAGAGCATGGCCGCACGCGTAATCTGCGGCCACCACGGATCCTGACTGCCTATTGCGGTAACAACCAGCAATACGATTCCGGTTGTTAATACGCCGAATAAAGTACCGAAGATATTCCCGACGCCGCCGGTAAGCAGGGTTCCGCCGATGATCGACGCAGCGATGGCATCCATTTCAAGACCGGTTGCCTGCTGAACCGATCCGGACCGCGTGTGGAACAGGTAAAGGAATCCGCCGATACCCGCAAGCAGACCGCAAAGCAAATGTGCGTAAAAACGTGTTCTTCTGACGTTAATGCCAAGCATCAGAGCGCTTTGCGCATTTCCGCCCACAGCGTAAAAGCTGCGTCCAAGTTTTGTCTTTTTGAGCAGCCAGATCATCAGAAAGACAATAATCATCGCAACGATAACGCCGTATTCCAGCTTTGACTGAATGAAAACGCCCTTCTTATTGATATCGCCCAAAAAAGGAATCTGTATCCGCGCACCGGACAGACTCTCAAAACCCTTATTTGCGACCTGTATCTGATTGACTTCTATCAGGGCAACTAACCCCCGGCCCAGGAACATGCCCGCGAGGGTAACGATAAACGGCTGCATCTCGATATATGCGACGAGAAACCCTTGCACCGTGCCGAACGCAAGACCGATCGCCAGGGCCAGAAGAAGAGACGAAAAAAAGTTAAAGTTATACTTGTTCAGGCAAACGATGCAAGCCGTACAAATCAAGGCAGTTGAACCGCCTACGGAAATATCGATGCTGCCTGTTATCATAACAACCGTAAGTCCGCAGGCAATTACGATCAGCGCGGCGTTTTCGTTGAAGAGGTTAAAGAACATCTGGATTTTGCTGAAGCCTTTATCTCCAAGAAAGATAATAGCAAGCACATAGATTGCAGCAAACAGCGAAACGGTTATTCTCAGCAGGAAAGCCGTATCGGTCAGAGGCTCCCTGCGTCTCAGCTTATTTCGAATAGCTCCGATACTGTCGGTACTTTGCGTCTTATGCAAAAATGTCATATTAGCCACGCTCCTTTCCATTGCCTGCAGTCAATTTGGAAAAAGAGACTTTATTGGCGAAGAAACTTTTGAAGACCGGCGCCTGGATGGCTACAAGTATGATAATGATTACGGCTTTGAAAACCGGAACGGCGTTTGTGTTGACATTAAGCGTGGTCAGCATGGAGGTCAGAGTCTGGATCGTGTACGCTCCGATAATCGAACCCGACATTTGGAATTTACCGCCGCCGAGTGAATTGCCGCCAAGGGCGACAGCCAAAATGACATCCATTTCTATACTCGGCACGATTGTGTACGGATTTACCGTCTGCACCCGGCTTGCCTGGACGAAACCAGCGATACCGACGCAAAGGCCCAAAATAACAAATGTCAGAAACTTGATCCGGGCAGGGTTCAGACCGTTGAGGCTTGAAGCTTTATCATTGATACCCACGGCACGGGTGTACAGACCGAGGTTTGTTTTTTTGAGCGCGATGACTGCTGCCGCAATAACAGCAATCGTAATGAGTATTGGCGTCGGAACGGGAAATCCCGGAATAAAGTTGCCGTAATACCCGAACGAAGCCGCAGCTTTGGGCTTCAGTCCGCCCATGGCCATAGAGGCTATCGACCGGCCTGCCGTAAAGAGGATGAGGGTTGCTACCATAGGCTGTATGTTAAATTTTGCAACAAGAATACCGTTAAAGGCTCCGCAGGCCATACCGGCAAGGCAGCCGAGCAAGAGTGCAGCGATGACCGGCGCATGCAATTCGGAGGGCTGTGTCTCGTTCCCGCACAGAATCCGCATAATCACTCCGCCGACAATCGCGACCGAAGCGCCAACGCTGATGTCCTGGCCTCTGGAGGAGGCAGTAACGAGGGTCATCCCGATGGCAAGAATAACGAGCTCCGTCGCATTGTTCAGAATATTGATTATATTTCCTACCAGGACAGGATTACCGTTACTGTCTCTGCTCATGCCGATTGTCAGAAAACCCGGATTGATGAACACATTGAGCAGCAAAAGAAAGACGAGAAACGCAATGGGGATGAACAATCTGTGCCTGGTAATTGATTTTAAAATCGATGCAAAACGGCCGGCATCAAGTTTGTTACTGCTTCTGGACATTTTCATTTACACTCCCCGCTATGGTATACATTATTTTATTCTGTGTCATATCTTCACCCTTTAACTCACCAACTACATACAGGTCACGCATTACAATCAGTCTCGAACAGGTACGCAGCATCTCCTCAATTTCGGATGAAATGAATGTAATACTCATACCCTCGGAAGCAAGCTTCAGCACAAGTTTTTGAATCTCCACCTTTGTGCCGATATCGATTCCGCGTGTCGGTTCGTCAAGAATCAGGTAATCGGGATGCGTGAGCAGCCAGCGGGCAAGAATTACCTTCTGCTGATTTCCTCCGGACAGCAAGCTGATGGGGGTATCCGCAGACGGGGTTTTGATGCCGAGCAGACGGATATACTCATCGGCAAACGCCTGTGCCTGCGCACCGGTGAACGGCCGGAAGAAGCCTTTCATAACCTGCAGCGCAAGTATGATATTCTCGCGGACCGACAAGTCGCCGATAATCCCGTCACGCTTCCGGTCCTCGGAAAGATATCCGATACCTTTCTTCATGGCTTTTATCGGCGATGTAATGCTGACATTCTCGCCTTTGATCCGGAGATTGCCTTTCAGGACCTTGTCCGCACCGAAAATTGCGCGCACGCATTCGCTGCGGCCGGAGCCGAGCAGTCCAGCAAAGCCCGTTACCTCTCCTTTGTATGCAGAGAAATGAAACGGCTTTATTCCGGAAGTGCTTGTCAGGTCTTCCGTTTCGATGATTGCTTCTTTCGAATCCCTGCTGCCCGATTGTGCCTGGTTATGTATTTCAGCCAAATCGTCAAGTTCCCTGCCCATCATTTTGGCAACGAGCGCTACCCGGGGCAATTCCTTAATCTGATATTCCCCGACAAGCTCTCCGCCCCGCAAAACTGTGATTTTATCGCATAACTCGTACACCTGATCCAGGAAATGGGTGACAAATATTATGCCTACCCCTCTGCCCTTAAGTTCACGCATCAGTGTAAACAGCCTCGCGACCTCCTGTTCATCCAGCGAGGAGGTAGGCTCGTCAAGTATCAGAACTTTGCAGTCCATATCAACGGCACGGGCAATCGCCACCATCTGCTGAACCGCTATGGAGCAGTTTGACAGCTGCTGTGTTGGCTTTGCCGATATCCCCAGGCCTTTGAGAATATTTTCTGCCCTGCTGTTGTTCTTTTTCCAATCAACAAGTAAATCATTTGTCCTGCCAATAAACAAATTTTCGGCAACCGTCAGGTTCGGGCACAATGTAATTTCCTGATACACCGTGCTGATCCCGAGTTTTTGGGCTTCCTGAGGCGCTTTGATATGAACCGGCTTATCTATCCCTTTAATACGGATTTCTCCGGCATCCTTCGAGTAGACCCCGGTCAAAACCTTAATCAGGGTGGACTTTCCGGCACCATTTTCGCCCATCAGAGCGTGGATTTCACCTTCACACAAAGTAAAATCCACGTTTTGCAAGGCCCGTACACCGGGAAAGTTTTTATAAATATTCCGCATCGTAAGTACTGCATCCTGCATAGTAATACTGCTCAAACCTCCGTTCAGATACGTCATCCGGATAATAACCCGTCTCTTATACAAATAGGCGATACGCGGCGCCAGGATCTGCGAACAGTATTCACATACCCGGCGCCGCGCATTTCAAATCATATCTTATCCTGCTTACCCGGCACAAAGGCGCCGGGCTTGAAACGGAACGGGCTGTTTACTTAATAAGCACGTGCATCAACGACTGCTTTTGTGATGGTGTCACAGTCGAACATTTCCTCTGTAACGTAGGCGTTCTTCTCAACTGTCTCGCCGGATTCAAGTTTGTTAATAAGTTCAACAATACGAGGACCATGGAGAGGATTGCACTCTACATCCAGGTTGAATTTGCCGTCGAGTACGTTCTGAAGAGCCCACTGGTTTGCATCAAAAGCGATAACCTTTACGTCGCCGGTCTTGCCGTATGTAATACCGGCAGCGTCCATGGCAGCGCAGGCGCCGCGAGCCATGTTGTCGTTCTCGGCGTAAATGACGTTAAATTTCGTTCCGGAAGCGATCAGATCAGCGACGGCCTGCTTTGCAAGTGTCTCGTCCCAACCCTTCATGTTCTGGTTAAAGACAATATTCCAGCCGTTAGCCTTTGCGCCGTCTTCAATAGCCTGGGAGCGTCCGAGCTGAGCGGAAGATCCCGTGTCGCCGCCAAGTACAACAATATTGTAAGAATCGAGTGCCTGCTTCTTGAGCCAGTCAACGGCCTTGCTGCCTTCGGCCAAGAAATCAGAGCACACCATCGCGGTGTAAAGATCCTCAGATAAATCAAGCTTACGGTCCGCCATAATAAAGGGGATTCCGGCTCCCTTAGCGGCCTTTGCCACATCTTCCCAGCCTGCCGACTGAAGTCCCAGGACAACAAGATAGTCAACTTCTTCCTGGATCAGCTGCTGTGCCTGTGAGATCTGCTTGGCATGGTCACCCTCGCCAAAAACCATTTTGATCTCAAAACCGGCTGCCGCGAAAGCCTCGTTGAATGACTTTGTGTTTGCTGTACGCCAGTCTGACTCGTTTGCATTGGTCTGAACAACACCGACAACAATTTTGTCGCCTTCTTTTGCCTTAGTCTCAGCAGCCGCCTTGCCGCATCCGGCAAGTGAGAACGCAAGTGTCAGTACCAGAACTAAAGATAACAATTTCTTCATAAATCTCTCCTCCTACCATTTTTAACCCGGATTGAGTTTGTATCTGTAGGAGCAGTATATGAAAAATATAAAAATGGAAATACGGAAATCATTCCTGTCTTTGTCGTATTTTTTACTGCGTTTGTTTTGCCATTCGTTTTTGGTTAAGATTTTTATGAATTTTGTTTGTTTATTTATGATTGAAATATTCTGAAGTATTAACCGTCACAGCATATGCAGGCTGTCCGTGTCCGACACCGGATAAGGAAAGAAGGTCTAATACGTCCGTCCCATGCGTTCCGCAGCGGCATTTTCCGCTTCAAAAACTTTTCCGTCCAGATAGGATACCTTATCAACCGCTTCCCCTTTTTCCAGACGTCCGATGATTTCCGCGATCATTTGTCCCTGTAAGGGATTACATTCAATGTCTGCGTTAATGAGTCCGGCTTCCATCTTATCAAAGGCCTCTGATACCGCATCGAAGGAAATAATCTTGATCTTACCGTTTACCCCGCAGGTTAATCCGGCTTCCTGTATGGCTTCTATCGCGCCGAACGTCATATCATCATTCTGTGAAACCAGAACATCAATATCATCAAATTCCTGCAAATACTTCGCCATAACTTCCTTGCCCTTTGCTTTGGTAAAATCACCGCTTTCATGTGCAAGAATATTCCAGTTCTCATGACTTGCGGCTACATCCGCAAATCCCTGCGAACGGCCAATCTGCGCCGTTGAATCCGCTGTGCCCTCAAGGACAACGATATTCACGGTATCTGTATTTTGTCCATTCCCCGTCTGCGGTGCAGTATCCTCCGGCAAAGATTCATCTGCCGGCGCAGCATTTTCGCTGCTGTTTTGTTCCTGCAGATCATTCTCCAGCCACAGGCCCGCCTTCTGGCCTTCCGCATACTTATCCGTGCCGACGCATGCCACATAAAGACTTTCGTCTTCCGTATCAATCATACGATCCACAATGATAACGGGAATACCTGCTGCCTTTGCTTCCGTAAGAACTGTATCCCATCCGGTTTCCGTTACCGGGGCAATTAAAATATAGTCAACCTGCTGGAAAATAAAGCTCCTGACATCCTTAATCTGATTTTCCTGACTCTGCCTTCCATTCGAAAAAATCAGCGAAAATCCATTCTTCTCTATAAGGGCATTCTGGATTGATTTTGTATTTGCCGTACGCCAGTCTGATTCGGAACCGAGCTGGGAGAAACCAACAATAATCAGGTCGGAATCCTTATCAACCGTGTTTTCCGCTTCATTGTTCTGCATGTCCTGCAGCGGACTCAGACTGCAGCCGGCAAGAGCTGTCAACCCGATAAAGAAAATGCATAATAGAAATTTCAAATATTTATTCATGCTCCCGCCTCAATTCGCTCATTCTCCACCTGTCTTGCCGGAATTTTGATCAATATGTCTGTGCCTTCCCCTTTTTTGCTTTGTATGTCGAGTCCATACATATTGCCATAGTTCAATTTGATTCGTTTGTTGACATTTGCAAGGCCAAAACCGGTACTCTGCCTGCTGCCCGGCATTTCAATTTCTTCCCTTATGGCATGCAATTCCGCTTCATCCATTCCGATTCCATTATCAATCACATGAAAACAGATGACCTCGTCCATTATTTCGCCTGTTACTGTTATTTTCCCTCTTGCCCGCAGCATTTTAATCCCATGGTATATGGAATTTTCAATGAGCGGCTGCAGAGTCATCTTCAAAATCTGATAACTGTACAGTTCTTCCGGGATATGAATCTCATAATCCAGAATATCTTTATACCGGGACTGCTGTATCTGCAGATAACTTTTTACATGTATTTCCTCTTCACGAATCGTAATGAAATCTTTCCCCTTACTCACAACAATCCGGAAAAACTCGGACAGGGATACAACGATATTGATTGCTTCCTGATTTTTCTCACCCTCGATCAGCCAGATAATCGTATCGAGCGTATTATAGAGAAAATGCGGGTTAATCTGCGTTTGCAAAAGCTTGGATTCCATATACCTTAAGTTCTCCTGTTCGAGCCGGATGCTTCGGACCTGCTGTTCCAGCTTGAAAGCCATATCGTTAAAGCTGTCGGATAAGATTGATAATTCATCGTGATTGTCACAGGTTGTCCGCGTTGTAAAATCGCCCTTAGCTACCATGGCCGTCTTATCGCACAACATCCTGATTGGCTTTGTAATGCTGTCTGTTACCCGGATATTAACGATAACGGATGCAACAATAATCGAAGATAATGCCACGATCATTGTCACAATTACATTCGTCACCTGCTCATTAAGACCCTGTCTTATCTCTTCAAAATTCTGCGTCTCATAATAGATGTAATATTGGATTTCTTCCTGAAACATTTCCGTCAGGATATAGATGTCAGATTCCAGCATTCCGATATTTTTTTCATAGTGACCCGGTTGGTTCAGATTATCCCGTATTTCATTAATTCTGGCCTCGAGGGTATCAAGATTAAGCAGAATCCGGTTAATCCAGTCAAGACTTTCCCTGCTCGATGTTATCTCCCGCAGATTCGTAAAATTGGCTCTAGCGGCTCTTATCAGCGTATACGGATTTTTCAGATCAGTATTGTCATCAATGGATTCAAAAGTCTCTGCTTCTACAACAATCTTATACATGCTCTCGTTCATTTCCTCTTTAAAATTGAGGTTATAGTTGTTTGCAGAAGTAATCCTTCGTACGATCGTATCATATGCCGTACTGTAATTATGCAGAGCCGCAATCTGGTAAACCGAGAAAATAATCATCGGAATAATAATAACGGCGGCTACCATGGAGAGCTTCAGCCGCAAAGGGTATTTAATTGGTTTCTCATTCCTGTTGTTTCTCATTCTTCACATTTACCCTGCAGCCTGTATTCCGACGGTGTACAATTCTGTGTCTTTCTGAATATGTAACTGAAATAATGTGAATCCTGATAACCGACCAAACCGCCGATTTCCGTAATCTTTCTGCCCGAGCACCGTAAATATTCTTTTGCCTTCTCCATACGGATATCCGTCAGATATTCAATGAAGGTCATTCCCGTTTCCTGATTGAAAAGCGAACTGAAATAATTGGGGCTGACATTCACCGTAGATGCGACCTTATCGAGCGTAAGATCGCTCATAATAAATTTGAGATGCATGTATTCCTTCGCCTGTTCGATCAGACCTGCATATCTTTTCTGACTGTTCTTATTTCGCAGATCAATTGCTTCCTTCAGGATCGATTTGTAAAATACCGAGCAGTTCTCCAGGCTCGAAAGCTGATCCGTTACACTGCTCATGCTCTTAAGGCTGCTGTCTATCATTTCCTTCGGATAATTGAAAGATTTAATAAATTTCATGATGACGGAACATCCGTCCAGGATAATATAATGCCGAAAAAGGGCCGAGCTCATCGCATTGGAACCGAATCCGTTAAAATAGCTTTCAACAAATTCATCCACATCATGTATCGTGCCCCTCTTCAGAAAATCTTCCAGCAGGTTCCTGTCATGCTTCTCAAGATTCAGCTCGCTGACATTTATCCGGGTTCCTATCTGCGCCTTAATATCACGCACGTCATTATACGATAAGAACTGATCCTTGCTCTGAAAATAGCGCAGGGAAAAAGCACGGTTGGCATCAAGATAGGACTGCTGCAAATCACGGACACGATGCACACTCCGGCCAATTCCCCCAAAAAAATGCGCTCTGCCTTCACAGATACGAATTAACAAATCGCATAGTTCCCGGGTACGTTCCTTGATCTGCTCTTCATTCTCGCCGAGAAGGATAAAAGCCCAGCCGTCCATGCCGCGCTCAAATACTTTTATGTCAGGAAAATACTTCAGCTCCTGCGTCATTCTTGCTTCACACTGTACGATTGCATTCGAATATTCGTACATATCCTGCTGCGCTTTGAATTGAAACAGCAAAACGCAAAAGGCACTTGCCGTCATATTGATTCCAAGTTCCTCTTCCTGTTCAATAATCTGTGAAAGCGACATGCCCCCGCTGACTAAAGCTTCAAAAAAATCCTTTCTTTTTTCCCCCTGCTTCTGATAAACCAGAAGCTGATACTGTTCCAGTATCCCTTTTTCCTTCCGTTCCTTTTCAATTGCAGCAGCCGCATTTTTCACTGCAGCCACCAGCTTAATTGATGTTACGGGCTTAAGCATATATTCGCTCACGCCAATATCAATCGCCTGCTGTGCATATCCAAAATCACTATAGCCGCTGATAATAATAATTTTGAGTTTCGGCATGTCTTTTTTTAATAATTTACTTAATTCAAGACCGTCCATAAACGGCATTTTAATATCCGTAATCAGAATATCCGGCTGTTCCCTTATAATCATCGGATAAGCCAGTTCGCCGTCACTCTCATCACCGACAATTTTGAATCCTTCTTCTTCCCAATGAATTTTGCTCTTGATACCTTCCCGTATTACAATCTCATCTTCCACCAAGAAAACCTTATACATAATTTTCCCCCCGAAAAATATATAAATGGGTATTTCAAATTTTATTTCAAGATTTGTATGGTTAAGCAGATCGACTGCAGCAAGTATATCCTGACCTGACAGGTTATCTATTGGTAATAAACCAATCATAACATAAGGCTATATAACTTCCGCAATCGGCCATCACAAACGGCTGCTTATTTTCTATGTCTAAAATCACTCTGTCATTCCACACATGCATTCCATCGGCGTATAACGAATGCCGTTCGTAATCTGCTCCGCGTCCGTCTCCCTGAAACCAAGATGTTGATAGATCGGAACCGCATAAGGCGATGCATGCACCGTCATCCGGCCGCTCGCATTATCCCGGGCGGCCAATGCAAACAGCTTTCTGCCGATGCCTTTCCTCTGCATTTTCGCTTCCACGAAGAATAAGGCAACGTGATCACCCTCGCTGCGCGTCGCAATGACGCCAACCATCTCGTCACCGGCAAAGGCTCCATACAGCCGCAGCTTACGTATAAAATCAGGATCGTGAATGGTCTTTTCAAATTCAGCCACACCCTGTTCACTGTAGTCCGGCGCCTCAAATTCCAAAAACACCTTCCAGGCCAATGCCAGTGCCGAATCGGTTTCTTTCTCGTACAAAGTTCGAAATATCATTTTACTTCCCCCGGTGAATGAAAATATTCTGCCGCAAACTGCAGCCTTGTCGGGTTAAAACAATTGTCCTGTGAATACACATAATAGCAGCAATCCCGCGTTGACAACACGATGCACATTCCTTTTCCTCTGTAGTCATATTCCGTCTGTACGGATTCCATGACCGCAGCAGGAAACCGCAGGGTCTTATCCGAGAAAGACAGTTCAAATCCGGCTGCATCGTGATTCAGTTTTGCGCACCCGAGAAAAACAAAACCCTTTTCGTTGGGCAGCGCCTCAACGGTTACATCAAACCGCGCCTCATAAGTACCGGTCCGGATACTGTGGATCACATTGCAGCGCTGCCATTCATACCAATCCGGAAAATGTGTCCGGATCCCATCGCAGACAAGACAGCCGTCGTCGGTATAGATCCACTGGGCACCGCAGTCCTGACATAGAAGCGTGTTTCCTTCACTGCTCATGGAAAACATATTTCCGCACGCTCTGCATTGGTAGAGCGGCTTATGAATGCCCTCTGCCAAATTTTTTCCGCGGATTTTAATGCCGTTACTCTTCTGCCAGGCATACTCGTCATAAGTTAGTTTTTCCCGGATCATGGACTGAATGGTGTTTTCATCGTATGCATGAAGCTGCTCCGCTGTGCAGATGCACTCCAGGGCAGCCTCCATCGGTACTTTCCTGGCATGTGTTTCATCCCAAAAAGGATTTGCAAGATAGCTTCCATGTACGGAAAGTATCACGACCGGAACATCCAGAAATTTGCACAGTCTGCCCATGTTATCAGGCACAAGCGACGTTGTTCCTATATTGCTGTGCCGGGATTCCGGAAAAATAACAATACTGTCTTTGTTTTTACGCAGAACATGAAGGATATTCCGTATCACGGACGATTCCGGCACATAGCGTCGTTTTCCGATGCATCCGATCTTTCGATACAGTTCTTCCCCAAAAGCCGCAAACCCTTCCATGTCCGATACGTAATTGGCGCGATGCGGAAAAAGTGCGAGCGGTGCGATATAGTAATCCGAAAAACCCTGGTGCGTGGACAAGACGAGGAAAGGCGGCTTTATGTCTTCCATATTGGTTTTTCTGATTTTAAGACGGGACCTCGCGGTTATCAGCCAGGATGCGCCCCAAATCAGCGGCAGAAGAAGCAGACTTTGCCTGCAGGGTTTTCGCGCCATGTTGAAAGGTGTCATGTCTCCTTTCCTGTTTTTAAGTCCCATATAGCGGTTCTCCTATTGCAATATTGCTGTGTCGATATGCTCTTTTTACCCGCTCGCGGGAATAAATCTTCGGAAGACTGATGAACAAGTATCTAGATCGGATCGAATAAAGGAACACCGTGATTGGCGAAACAGCCATTCCTGGCGTGCCCCTCTCAGTTCAGAAAGGCGTGAGAAATTGCCATACAGTTGGCGTCATTGTCTTATTCCAAAATAGTACTTCAGGTCTTTAATGATCAAATCACACTTCCACCAGTTTTTGGCAATATGCCATTCTTCCGGATACTCGTTCCACCCCCAGGTGATTGCCCAGGTGCCGTCCGATGCCTGCGTTTTTTCAAGGAAATCACATTCGAAATCCGCTATGGCTTTGTTGTCCTGATACCATTCGTCATCTTTCTTATCCATAAACAGCGACGGCTTACATACGTATTCACTTGCCCATTTATCGGTTGCAGCCGTAATGACGGATTTGATCTGCTCACGAATAAGCGTACGAAACTCTTTCATGTCAATTATATCCGCGGACCCCGCTTTCGTAAGATACTCCCACAAACGAACATAGCAGGCAGCCGTATGCATGGCATCAAGAGGATGTTGATTCAGAAAATAATCATAGGATTCCCGGGCAAGCCGGCAGCCAAGAGCGTATGCGGAACTGTCTTGCTCCGCAAATCTGACAAGAAAGCCGGCAAGACAGGCGGTCGGATTATATGTTGTTTCCGCGTCAGATGTGTATGTCCACCATGGTGCATGAGGATAGCTGTTATTCGACGGAATTGTATTTGCCCATGTATGACCGTCAAAATCACTGCCGCTTGAAAGGTATTCAATGATATTCCGAATCATTGGATGGTTCCGATCCTCCAAACCGACTTCCCGGATGATTTCGGTCGCAGCCCACGTCTGTACAGGACTTGATTCCGGATTCCAGCAATCCGGTTCAAGGCCATGCCCGAATCCTCCGTCTTTGTTCTGGTATGCAGAAAGCACCTCCAGCACATCGTCAGCACTTCCGTTTTCAAAATGAAAAGACCATCGCGCTTTGTCAATAGGGCGAGCGTTCAGCATAATAAACTGTCTGGCATGATCGTACATATCGTGTATCCTTTCCATTCTTCCCTGACTCCTTACAACATATTCAGGCATCTTTCGTTTCTGCAATTCATATAATCATATTATCCTTCCAGTGCTTCCAGCTTAAATACAACAGGACGAATTCCATCCGTACAGCAAAGAATTTGAACACCTTCACGGTTGTTCCATGGAGCATAGGAAGCCCCTGCCGACAAGGCATTCACCCCGCGATAAATGTCAATCCATGCCCACGGACAAAACCCTGCCGGCATTTCGGCACTGCCCGCAAAAATAAATGCATCCCCCACTTCCAGAAGCGGGCATGAACCGACCTCTTTACCCTCTGTTAAGTATTCATCCGCAAGGTCGGAATAGAATTCCTTCCGAAGTACGGTGATTTTAACTTTTTTCATTTTCTTCCCTCTTCACCCACTATAAAAACATCCATGTTCATCCCTGCAATATTTTTAGTATACATTTCTTCAGCGTAATCATCTTCCTATGATTTTCTTCTGGTTTAAAAGTGCCTGTTAGTAAGAGCATATCAGATTTCGACTTGCATACTTTCTGCAAATCGTTCCTAAATCACCCCTGTTTTCTCCAGGATCACCCTTACGAAGAAAATGAAAAGCACCGTAAGAATGAAGGGCTTTGCAAGTTTAGCGCCGCCTTTATCAAAACATCTGCTGCCGATGTAATTGCCGAAAATACTGAATACACCTGCCGTAAGTCCCAGGACAAGATAGACTTTTCCATTCGTGAAATAAACAAACAGCGCCGCAATATTGGTTGTCAAATTTATGACTTTCGCGACTCCGTTTGCCTCGCTCAGCTTCATATGGGCAAGGCCGATCAGGCACAAAATCAAAAAGGTTCCCGTTCCGGGACCGTAAAAGCCGTCATAGGCGCCAATCACAAGCGCTGCCGCAAGGCTGATAAGCAGTGTCGACGCAGGTTTATAGGGCTTCATCACGCTTTTCAGGGATTTTGTGCGCATGACATAGACTGCCGTAACCGGCAGAATAATCAACATAACGACCTTAAAAATACGATCGTCGATCAAAAGCGCCAGATGTGCCCCTGCAGAGGATCCCAAAAGCGCGCAGATCACACAGGCACCGGCCTGCTTCCAGGGAATATACCCTCTTTTCGCGTATTGCCAGGTCGCAATGCTTGTCCCCATACCGGAGCTCAGCTTATTGGTACCGATGGCAAAGTGTACCGGTATGCCTGAAATCATATAAGCCGGCAGAGAGATGAGACCGCCGCCTCCGGCGACGGCGTCAACAAATCCAGCCAGAAAAACAAGCGGGCAAACAATCAAAAAATTAACGCAGCTAATGGGAGCTGTCAGAAACATTGCAGCAGACCTTTCTGTTTATCGGCCATTTTACCGGATTTGTCGCCCCGAATCACTTTAGGATCACTTCCATTTGCGTCTCTTTTATAAACATTCCCATTTTTTCATAAAATACACGGGCATCGTCATTTCCCTCCCATACATTCAGCGTAACGTCATAACATCCTTGTTGTCTGGCATACTGCAGAACCCAATTGAATAGTGCCGTTCCGACATGCTGTCCGCGGCTGTTCTCGTCAACACATATGTCATCTATGAAAAGAGTCTTGAAATCCTTCATATTTGTACGAAACGGCTGAGACTTCATAATGCAAAATGCATATCCCAAAACCGTATCCGCTTCGTCCGCCGCAACGAAAACAGGAGTTCTCTCATCTTCAAAAATTCGTTCCAATTCTTCGGCTGTGTATTTCACAGTGCCGGGTATGAAAATATCCGGTCGGATTTTGGCATGTAATGTAAGTACTTCCTGTAAAAGCAGCGAAACTTTTGCAATATCTTTTTTCTCTGCGCGTCTGATTTTTATACTCATTTTTTTCTCCATTTATGTAAAATTCGTGTTCTTTCTATCAGTAGATTTGTTTCTATTTCCCGGGCTAATCCCCGGTAGAAATACCATCCGCAGGACCATCACCTTCCCTGCGCTCTTTTGTGAATTCGGGATCACGGATTCGACCGACGATAATAATTGCTGCGATAAGAATAGTAAATATAAACACAAAGGGCAGGCGGCGGTCAATACTTGATAACCATCCGGCAAAGTAACCAAACGGCGCGGTAAAAGCAATGACAAAGGACATAATCAAAGCATTAATACGAGCACGCTCTTTCGGATTAATATTTAGCTGAAGCAAGGCATCTTTTCGAGGCATGACAAGGGCGGTGGCCACTGCCGCCACAAAGACATACATGATGATAAACGGTATGCTGCCGATCGGAGTCAATATCAGCAGAATCGAGCACGCGGCATATAATACCAGACCGATCCACATGGGTATCCGGAATTTCACGGATTCCAGGCGATGCTGTATTCCAATCATGAAAATCAACATCACAGCCGCATTCAAAATAGGAAAAAAAGCCAGATAACGTTCTGCTATGCCCAGCCTCTGCGTCACGTACAAGCTAAAAAAACTGGTGCTGACAAGATTCGATATTTGTAATATCACGGAGACAAAAACCACTTTCATAATCTCTTTATTCATCAGCACTTTGGGTATCAGATCCTTGTATTCATACAGCATCTGTAAAACAGGGGTACTTTTCGTCTCGGCCATACGAATCTTTCCCTGCTTTGTCTCATCACAATGTCGAAAAGTAACGATCACCTTAATCAGCATATTCGCAGCGAAAACAAGATACAGCACACGGACAACCGGAACCATGGTAAAGGAATTTATCAGCAATCCCGAAATGGGTGCAAAAAAGATTGCGACCAGACCGCCTATGTTCACCCATGTATATATTCCTAATAGATCTTTGGAATCTGCATCCTCAATCAGCAGACAATACCATGCAGTCTGGTTAATCTGCTCAAAACTGTTAAATAAAACGGCAAGTAAAAATAGCCAGAAATTACTGGATACGGCCCATACCAGACAGGCAACGCACCAACCAAAGAAATCCCCCATCATGGTTGTAAATTTACGCCCCAGCTTATCGGTGATTATACCGCCAAAGAAAGAGAAAAACACTTGTACAAACATGGCGATCGACAGGATCAGTCCGATTTGCACGTCCGTTATTCCCTGTGTATACATATACAGTGTGGCAAAAGGCGCGATTAAGTTATACGGAATACCCCAGAGCGGCTCCATAAAAATAAGAGTTCTGGGATTTCCTTTGTTATGCTTTAATACTTCAATCAGCGGGTGGTGCCGCCGCGGCTCCATTTTCTGTTCTGTATTCACCGGTTTCTCCATTCTGTTCAGATATATCCGTCGCCCAGTATGCACAAGCCGCTCTTCTTTCGAGTTGGTTATACATGACAATTCAGCATTACTTTCTTCTGCTATAAAGTATCGTCTATCCTCTCGAAAATTACAGTCTGTTCCTTCAGCGATATTTTACCGACCTTGTAGCCATACACACGCAGTTCCTTCTTGTAAGTCAGAAAAGAGTGGTCTATCGGAAGTCCTGTTATCTGTTCTATCTCTGTAAAGGTCAGTCTGAAAGAATCACCGCCATTTGCCTGTATGTATTTCCACAACGATTCATATTTGCTCATTTTGCTTAACCCAATCTTCCTTTAGCAAGCAATTGACATGCCCTCTTCGCCATTCACCCATAAGCGGAACCTCTACATTTTCCGTAGTATGATGATAGATAAATCCGCACTTTTCCTGTACACGCTTTGATTTATTGTTTCCATCATAATAAGCACACCAAATTTTATGCATATTCAGCACTTCAAAACCGTAACGGATCAGTTCTTTTGCCGCTTCCGGCACAATACCGCGCCCCCAATACGGCACGCCTAACCAATATCCGAGTTCGCATTCATCCGCAGAATCTGTCAGATCGGTTGCGTCTCCCATTTTCAGCCCAATACTTCCAATCGGCAATCCGGTCTCCTTAAGAACAATCGCATATGTTTCCGGTGCTGAGAGCGCGTTCCGGATTATATCTCTGCTGTTCTGAACGCTTGTGTGAACAGGCCAGCCGGCTATAGGGCCAACCTCCGGATTGCTGGCGTACCGGTATAAATCTTCTGCATCTGACTCCTGCCAGGGGCGCAGTATCAATCGCTCAGTTTCTAATGTCATTTCTTTCCTCCATGGTTATCAATAATTTTGCCAAGTCTGCGTATTCCTGTCTTTAATTATTCTCACGTCTTTCTATGATCAGTTTTTCCAGCGACTTTTTCATCGATTCCGGCAAATAGGAACTGCGGCACATGGCAAGATAAATCGGCTGCATGGATACTATCTTATTTATCATCTTTTCGGCAGATTTTGCGGAGATGCTGCACGCATCCGCAAAAGCCATAAAATCGCTTCTGTGCAGATTCGTCTTTTTACCGTTCAGCGTAAGCGCTAATTGCTCTGTATCTTCCGATATCACAACATTGGTGGGAAGCATATCATACGCCGCGGACAGTACATAGCTTTGGCTTCCGGATTTTGTTTCAATCAATGAAAATTTCTTCAGATGCATATCGGAGTTCCCGATGGCATACGAAAATACAATTCGGAGAAAAAGCTCCGAGAGGTCAAGACCGGGGTTCATGGAGTACTTCGTTATTATTTTTGCACAGCGCTCATAAGAACCGCGATATTTATCTTGCGTAAGCCGGCCGTCAAGCTGACAGAAGTCCTCCATAGCGAGCATCTGCGTTTGCTCGTTTTTATTGACCGGAAAAATCCGGTCAATCCGCTTTGTGATATAAGCAAAACGGTCCTGATCTGCCGGCATTCGCAGTAAGGCAAAAGGAACGGTTTTGATTCCGGTTATCGCTGCCATCTGCATGACAAGATACTCCGCTTCGGGGAGTGCCTGAAATTCTGCTGTTTGCGGTTTGAGAATAAATCCTATGGGGTAATTGACAATGGTTAGTCCGGGTTCTGTTCCGGCCTCTAAATGTAAAGAAAGCTTCTTCTGAACGCCGGGTACAGTATAGCCTTTCTCCGTACTCTCGGTTACAATTCGCAGCACTGTTTCTTCAGATAGATCTATTTCCGGAAATTTGCTTGTATGGAAAAATTTCTTCACACACGAAGCATGCCATCCGGATGAAAGCTCCTCATTACCCGCAGAATCCGATAGAGGACGGCCGCAGCACAAACAAATCATGACCTCACCTCGCGAATACTGACATTGCCGATGCAATCCCTGCAGGCAACTAATAGAAGCGCAAAACGATCATTTTTGTCGATTATCCAGTTCTGGCTGACGATATTCAGCAGCCATCCTTCCGGAATCAATCCGTCAAAAAAAGAGAAAAGTGTCTGGGAAGTGTATGCTTCTGACTTCTTGGAAAGAGTAAGGCTCACAGAAGGCGCCTCCGGATTTTCCAGATAACCGGGATCATATTGGAAGGAATAGCCGGAATCCGTTTCCTGCAGTGTTCCGGCAAAGATATCCCTCACATAAACATACGCAGTTCTATATGATTCTCCCATCATTCGTCCCTTCTTCCGGGAACCGCCTGCATGCCAAACATAGCAAGAGCTTGATTCACTTTGTCCATTCGCACTGTCTCTTTGCCCTGCTCGAGTTCGCGAACAAAGCGAAGTCCCAGTCCTGAACGGATTGCAAATTCTTCCTGCGTTAATCCGGCTTCTTTTCTTTTTTGTTTGATATATTCAGCAATCGTATTCATATGCAGATTTTACACCCGATCGGGTAATATATCAATGTATTGATCGAATTTATACCCGAAAGAGCATAATTGTTCTTTCATCGACGCGAAAAATCCCGTTCGGGTATAAATATATTCGACTTAAAAGCGGCCGGGTTCGCAATAAGGTCGGATTCGCAAAACGAAGAACAGTAAAAAAATGCACTAAATTTTGAAGTGTCATATGGATAGCAGAATAGAAGCGTTTTTTAGTGAGATCATTCTTCTTTTTAATAATCCAGAATATTTTCTTTTACAATATCCGCTTCACGATCATTAGTGGATTCCGGTCTATATTCGCATATATAGAAAGGCTGGTTAACTGCCAGTGAATGTGCTAGATTGTTATCAAGATATTTTTACACGATGCACATTAAGGTGATGACTGTTTGGTACTAATAGACCTCAATATCAGACAGTAGTTTCTGTTTTACGAGGAGGTTCATTATGGCCAATTTGCACAAAATTTTTGTCAATCTGCCGGTTCAGGATCTGACGCGCTCGATGGACTTTTTCCGGGCCTTGGGTTATACATTCAACATGCAGTTCACCGACGAGAAAGCAGCTTGTCTGGTGCTTGGTGACGACATTTTCGTGATGCTGCTGCTCAAGAAGTTTTTCAAAGGCTTTATTACCCATGAGGTCGCCGATGCTAAAGAGGCTGCGGAGGCAATCCTTTCGCTGTCGGCTGACAGCCGGGACGCAGTTGATGCCCTGGCCGACAAGGCACTGGCAGCGGGCGGCTCACCGTCCAAAGAACCCAGCGATCTGGGATTTATGTACGGCAGGAGTTTTCTCGATCCGGACGGACACCACTGGGAAGTGTTCTATATGGATCCTAATCATTTGGAGGAGTAATGCGTATGACGTATACAGTCGATTTAAAAAACGTGTCCACAACCGGTCTGGCATCATCGCCTGTCGCAGCAGCACTGGCAGGCCTGCGCGCCAATGAAGCCCGCTACTACATGACAAAATATAATCATGCCTTTACGGTCGTACCGGCTGAGGAAGACCCGGATACGCTTGCATATGTCAACCGCATCCTGAAAAATGAGCGCAGCATTGAGTTGACTGCCAAGCCGCTCGAAGTCTCCGGCTTCCAGGTGGAAAACATCCGGATGGCCTATGTTTTCTACGAGGACGGACTGGCGGTCAACGTCATGTACACGATCGATAACCCCAAGAAACGCGCTGTCGGCTTCAAGCTTTCCGAGGGCATGGAGATTCCGGAGGCTTTGTCAAAGTTCAAGTTCGCCAGGCAGAAATCCAAGCTGGCCGGCACCATCCGGGGATCGTTCTTTGTTATAAAGGGTGAATATTAAGCTGGGCTGCAAATGGATTTGATTCGGACAATGACTACTGCCGGGATTCCTGATGTTCGAATGCGCCGAACAGCTCCCCCTCAATATCAAAAATATCTTCAATCGGAATTTTGGCGGCATCCTGCATCACCACCGTCCGCTCATACTCATCTATTTTCTTCACACACCCTGTAACAGTCATGTATGCGCCGCCGGACTTTTTATTATCCGGCTGAAAATAGGTGATTGAGACTTCCGGCTGTTCGTCCGTCTGATCTTGTATCATACACAGCTTCTCGTTCAAAGCTGCTTTGCTGTATTCGTCCAACTCAGCTCTTTTATCCGTTAACCGCGCCGTTTCCGTGATAGCGGAATCATAGCCGGTGAGTGCGGCGAACGGGGAAAATTGCGCCGCACGGTCATATGCGGACATATGCGGCCGCGAAGCGGAGGTGTGGTGCGGTAAATTGATAATATCGTCGTATGGATTCATCATGCCTTATGTCCTCCGATCTGCCGGTTGCGGGATTCGGTTGTAGCTCCGTCTTCCAGGTTCATACCCTTTAGAACGGCGTTTTTCCCGTATTTTTTCTTTATCCCGATTACGGCCTCCTGGATCTTTTTTTCCCGTGTGAACGCTGCTTCTTCCTCAGCGATTTTTTTCTGAACAGCATCATAATCTGTAAACATATCAAGCTGTTCGAAAGAATCGGTTTTTACGATAGAGTTCTCATCGACCACATGATTTGCCGTGATATTGATTCTCCGAACCAGCAAATTCTTATCTGCGATACGGTCAAACAAACCCATAACTGCATCCATGATGAGCTTCGCAGAGGATGTCTGACGGCTTACGTTTGCGGTGCCATGTGCGTGTTTGGGAACCTTGCGGCCATAATGGTCTGTTGTCACCTCGCCGTGATACGATTTGCTTATCTCCGGATTCAGGAGGTTTTCAATATCATATCCTATCGTCAAAACCATTTGGTCCGTTACAAGACCCTTGTCCACTAAATCCAAAACGAGAAGGTCCGTCATTTCCCGTACAATCAGTTTTGTTTTATCAAAAGTGTAGGGGAATTGCAGTACCTGTCCGGAACCGATACTGTTTGCGCCGGGCTTATATGCCTTAATGTCGGCTATCGTGCAAGGCTCCCAGCCCCATGCGTGATCAATCAGCAGTTCCGCATTGATGCCGAAGAGCTTATAAAGCAAATCTTCGTTCCTGTACTCATTCGGTTTTCCAACAGAGCATCTTGCCACATCGCCCATTGTAAACATCCCGTTTTCTTCAAGCCGCTTGGCGTACCCCCGTCCTACACGCCAGAAATCCGTCAGCGGACGGTGCGTCCAGAGCAGCTGACGATAGCTTGTTTCGTCCAGCTCGGCAATACGCACACCGTCTTTATCCGGCTGTATATGTTTTGCCTGAATGTCCATCGCGATTTTAGCAAGATAGAGATTTGTTCCCATTCCGGCTGTAGCCGTGATGCCGGTTGTCCTGAGGACTTCATGAATCATCATCATGGTCATCTCCCGGGGTGTGAGATGATTCGTCTGTAAATAATCCGTGATATCAATGAAAACCTCATCGATTGAGTAGACATGGATATCCTCCGGCGCAACGTATTTCAAATAAATGTTGTAAATTCTCGTGCTGTACTCCATATACAGAGCCATGCGCGGCGGCGCGATAATATAGGAGACAGCCAATTCAGGGGAGGACTTCAGCACCGCATTGTCATAAGATTCCCCCGTGAAAACGCGCGCCGGTGCTTTTTGCTTACGCTGTGCGTTCGCTTCATTGATTTTCTGAACAGCTTCAAAAAGCCTTGCCCGGCCGGAAATTCCATAGGATTTGAGCGACGGCGAAACAGCAAGGCAAATGGTCTTTTCCGTGCGGCTGGCGTCTGCGACAACGAGGTTCGTGTTCATGGGGTCAAGACCGCGTTCAACGCACTCAACCGAAGCATAAAAAGACTTCAGGTCGATTGCAATATATATGCGATTCTTCTTTGTCATGACATTTCACCTCTCATCCGGCAAGCCGGTTTGCTATATCGTCGAGCTGCAAAAAAGCCTCAATAAATCTTTCAAAGTCATTTTCGGCATCACTCCATGCTTTCAAAAACAGTCTACCTGCCTCTTCCGGTTTAGATTTTTGCGCATTGTTCAGATTTTCTAAAATATGCGTCATGCCTTGCCTGACACCTGACAGCACCGCCTGCTTCCCAAAAACATCTCCTGATTATTTTTCAAGCGCAAAGGTGGCGGGGGCGAGAATGCTTGCTGCAAGCAGAAGTTTTCATTCTCTGCTATAAAAACTCTGTAATTGTTAGATGTTTTTATATTGATGCATGCAATTATAGCCCGCAAGTAAAAAGTGGAAGCCTGATATCTGATATTATCGTCTTTTTAAGACTGCCACTCGATCAACTGCGGAATATCCCCTTTTCTGTTGCCCGGGCATTATTTACTAAATGAACCAATTTCAATCAGGTTGCCTTCCGGATCGGTTATTGTTGCTGCGAATTTCTCCACTCCTTGATCGATGGTATCTATCAGCGAAGATTGATCTTCAAAATTCGGCGTGAGTGCCAATATGCATTCAATAATAGCATCCGGATTATTCATATCATGAAAAACTTTTATATCTCCCGAAATATTGCTGTTAAGTAAAGATACGTAATTTTTTGCAATATCTCTGTTCCGAGCAGAAAGCCATACTTCAAAGCCGCCCTTTTCATGTAAGTAGACAATGGCTATTTTTAGACCTTTATCCTTTAATGATTTCGTGCTCAAAGAAAAATAGGACATATCCATATAACCTTGATACACACTGCTTACATCGTAATCAGGGTGTTTTTTGATAAACTCAGCTCTTAATTTTCCCAAAAATTCTAATATTCCTTTGTACGCAATTTGCATTTCGCCCTGTTGTAAATATTGTGTATATTCCTCAATAAGCTCATTCAAACTCTTCATATTTCGCATCCTTTACATTTTTGAAATAGCCTCAATTAATAATATCACCTTTGTTGTTGGCCAACTTTTTATGCCATTGGTGTAATGCCTCAGGCGTCTGCTTCGCCCACTCAGTTGCTTCGCCGACAATTTTCAAAGGTTCCAGTGAGCGATAGGAACGTGTCAGATTGCCCGGAAATTTCTTGTCCGTGACATTCGGGTCATTTTCAAATTCGCCTGTTGGTTCCACAACATAAACCCGTTCTTTTCCATCGCCTTTTGCCAATGCAGCTGCAAGTCCGGCACCATTCACAAAGGCGGCGAAATAAATGTGATTCATTTTGAGTTCCGGTTTATAATTCGAATCGCCCCCTGCTGTCAGCAGATCACCAACCTGCAAATCCGCTTTTGTCCCATGGTAAAAGGGACCTTTATCAGAGGGCGGAACATGATACGAATCGAACAGCTCATAATTCGCTTTTGCCTTGTCAAAATCGCCCAGCTCCTCAAAGCATTTGGCAATATTTAAATAAAGCGAAGGGAAAGCACTTGTAACGCTCTCATCATTTAGCTTTAATGCAAACTGCAAAGATATTTCCAGCCATTTCAATTTGTCTGAAATATTTTTCTGTTGTCGCGCTGCAAAAAAAGCCGCAATAAATCTTTCAAAGTCATTTCCGGCATCACCCCATGCTTTCAAAAACAGTCTGCCTGCCTCTTCCGGTTTGCCGCTGTCTTCCATGCCCATACCCATCATGCAGAGTTGAATAATGCTGTTATTGGGGTCAAATTGATTTTGCATCTTATGTCACCTCTTTCTATGATCAGTTTTTCCAGCGACTTTTTCATCGATTCCGGCAAATAGGAGCTGCGGCACATGGCAAGATAAACCGGCTGCATGGATGCTATCTTATTTATCATCTTTTCGGCAGATTGGGGGTGTATTCTAAATCGGACATCAAGATAAGAGTGAAAGGTTGGGCTAGTCACTTTTGCCAGGTTTCTATCTTTTCGCCCTACTGATAAGCAATCCACATTGCTCCGCAACAAGTTAATCAATAAGGTCATTTTGGAATCTTGAAAGATGCTCATATGGAAGAATGAGCCTTCCGCGGTAGAGGCCGCAGCCGTCGTTGATAAGGGAATTATCCACTGCTGCAAACATGTTTACATCTATTTTGGATAATTCGAGCTGCTGCAATGTGATAACTCTTTCATAGGCCTCATCAAAATAAATGTTTTCACCTTTGGGAATGGCGTCTCGTTTGGCACGCTCGCTTTCCTGCCGCTTTTCGTATCCAAGATGATTGGCAGGACCAATTTCAGCAAAATCGTCCATCTCTTTTGTACGAAGCTGTACTTCGACATAACAACGGGCAATGTTGTCGTAAAGTGTTATATGCAGCGAACGATAGCCGCTGGACTCTGGATTTACTACATAATCTCTATAGTATGGGCTTACGCTCTCTTGCAACAAGAGCGATTTATTCTTACCCGTAAATGAAGCCGGTTCTGCAGTAAATCCGCGTTCCTCAAGGAAACCAAGCAGCTTGTTGGCGACATCATAGAGATATTTGTTTTCTTCAGCCGCGCAAATCGCCCCTTCTTTTAGATGACATTTGGGAAGAGAAATCACGATTCTGTATGCAATCAGGTCACGAAAACAATTTAAATTGCTTTTTAGTTCAGGAAGAGACGGGTAATTGCCATGTTCAATATAATAATTATAAATATATTCTACGATGTATCCGTTAAATTTTGCTTCCGCGCGTATCAGAGATTTAATTCGGCCCTTAAAAGTAAATGCAAGAAAAGGATAGTCATTTGCCATAAGTTTATAGAATTCCCGAATCCTCTGAGATTGCGAAGTCAGGAATTCGTTGTGTTGCAAAAGTTCCGCAATTTGAAGCAGGACATTACAGTGCAAAAGATCAATCTGATTATCCGTTTCTTTCGCCGACTGCTTCAAATCCTCAGCATATCTCTGTAATATCTTAAGAACGGTATCACCTGAGTACAAATAATCATTCAATTTTTTCATTATCATTTTCTGCATCTGTTCTGTTTTTCACAGATGGGCTTCCCTTTCCTGGATAGTTTTCACCAAAAAACGAAGACATTTCGTGGTTTCCATAAAGTCTACTTATGATCCATTTTAAAGTCTACTTTGCGAGCCAGTATCCGTCCCTTCTCGATCCGGTGCGCTCGACAACGCCAAGATACTGCAGTATCAATGCTATCTTTTTTACGCCTGCCAAATCAATCTTTCCATCAACACTACAGTCTCAACATGGAACGATAGCATCAGATTGATGTCGGGTATGTGTTTTGTTGATTTTGCGTTCTCGGGAACAGTTCAATGGTGGTTTTTAGTGGCGTTTCTGTTTGTGGGAATGTGTCCACAGTTTTTGTCCGTTCGCGGGAACAAATCAATAATAGGGTTAGAGTCTCGCCGCCTCCGTTGGCAAAGGCTGATAGTTTTGATACAGTGTTCATTTGTCGGGATAAATCGTAAGCGCGGGTTTAGGTTTCGTTAGCACAAGTATAAATCGTTAGCGTTGGTTTCGGCATCGTCAGCGCAGATTTTCATCAAGTATGGAGAGCTAGAAACAGTACAAAACTGGATATCTCTGTGCTGTCATCAATATAATTATGTCCTATAATATTCCTTTTCCGCTTGTTGTATCGTGTAGTTCTCGAACGCCGCATTTACGGCTTTGAGAAGATTTCTACTTTCTTGCTTGGTGTACCCAAGATTTTTGCACGCTAAAAGTACGTATCCGCAGCAGGCGGCATTTGACCATGTGTTACTGCCAAGCAATTCCGATAGTGTATTTACCGCTTGTCCCTCTTGCATACTTATATCTCCTTTGGTTCGGGATGATATAAGTATACGCAACCTTATGGGCAATTATTCCAGCATCGCCTCCTGTTCCAACCGCACACAGTGCTCCAGCATATAGGCAAGGCACTCCGAACAATCTTTCAGTTCAGCCCTTGCCGTCAATTCATGCAATTTCTGCGAATATTCAGGCGAGAATGATGTTATGAACGACTCAAATGTAATTAATTCCTGCTTGTTCATTCGGTAAGGCTGTATGCTGGAGTATATTTCACGGCGAAGTCTCGCAAGCATACTGAACCCTCCGTAATCAATATCGCCCCAATGATACCACGGAGTCTGTGCAGCCGCGGTTGCAACGAAGCGCAAAAGCTTTTTCTTGGAAGGACTGTATTGTCCTCCGTGATAAATAACAAGTTCATCAGGCTTACGGTGCTTACTGATGTAATCAAAGTAATTCGCTTTATTTTCAATGGATAAAATGCAGCGCACTCCCTTTGAAAGAGTAATCTGCGCCGCCGCCACATCTTTTCCATAAACAGTACTACCGCTGCTCAAATTTGAGAAGTCAAGGCAATTCCCATCAGGAAAGTTAAGAGAAAGTGGCCCACAGAACTCAAATTGCTCCGGGTATCTTGCGATACCGATTTGATTCAATAGCTGTTCATCTGTTGCTTGGTCATCGTAGTCCAAATACTTTTTCAGAATGCGTAGCAGCCGCGTCTCGACAACTCGTTCAAAATGCTTACTATCTCCAAAGCAGCGAACAGAGAACACTCGTTTTAGTAGCTCGTTTTCCCCGTTGGCATCTATGTATCGCAATGCCTGAAGCAGTGATTTCCGCTCCTGTGCATTCTCGGGAACTAATGCATGGAGCTTCCGCTTTTGTTGGTTATACCCACAGGCATCCTGTAAATAGTCTTTCATCCATTGCAATCCAATGCAATCTTTGCACTCCGTTAATTCAACTTCAATGTTAGAAAGAAAATCACTTTGCGGCTGTCTGTGTACAAAGCAATAGGCTTGCTGCAATTCCTCCATATTTAGCCAGACTTTTGACATGATATGGTTTTCTTCGCCCTTCATCCATTCAAAACAGACGAGTCCTTTTTGCGCCAATCCCTGTATACATTCATTGGCGCTAATTCGCTGCTCACTGTTTTCGATGTTGTACTCCGAAAACTCACATTTCCCGTTTTCATACAACTTCAGTAGAATCCTTTTTGTCGGTATGGCACCCGTGCGGAAAAAGCTGCTGCGTTCATATTTGTCCAGAAGTGTAGCGATGATTTTTCGCCCTATTACATCATTCATTTTCAATCCACTCCGATTTTCTGGGATCAAACGCCTTGACACATGTATGCTTTCCTTCTCTTAGCACACAGAGATTCCGGTCTACCAATGTGCCAATGTCCCCGACTTTTTCGGTAGGCGCAGAAAGGATGACCTGAAAATGAAACTGTCGCAAAAGCTGTATGCTGCGGATAATTCGCTCTCCGTCCATCTTGGAAAAAGCTTCGTCAAATATGATAAGGCGTGCCGTGTTTTGCGTTTTATCCCTTCCGGTACGGTATAACTGAGCGAAGGATGCCAGCACTGCAACATAGAACGGTGTCTGCGTTTCACCACCGGATTTCTTGCCCATTGTCTTAGAAAGGCGCTGGGATTCGCCATCTCGATTCACAGATTCCAAATCAAAGGTGAGATAGGTTCTAAAGTCAGTGAACATTTGAACGCGTTTGTCATAATCGCTCTTCCCCTGGGCTTTTCCGCCGTCATCCTCGTTGGTAATGATTGCAAAGAGTTCGGCAATTTCGTCCTTATATTTCAGATTAAACTGCTCTGAAAAAAGGTTATAGCCGCCCTCCATTTTCATCGGATCAACAAGCATATCATAATAACGCTTATATTCTGGCCTGGGAATGATTTTGAAACGGAAACTTTCCTCGCCAAAAAAACTACCCTTAATTGCCGCGTTGAGTCCATTGATCTGCGTATCTGCATCCCTGATGTTGTTTTCCAAGCGACTTAAAAAATCCTCCCGAAATTGCTCGAATGCCTTTTTACGCGTATCCTCAATGCGGGCTAAATACTCCGGCAGCTTATTTTCGGAGAGTTCTAACCACGCATCATCATAAGCATCATTTGCCTCTGCCTTTGTATCGTATCCCATGATATATTTGCGATTGTAATCCTGACGCAATTCAACTAAATTGCTCCAAGAGGAATTTTTGGCATTTGTTGAACGAGCAAGTTCACGCGGGAACGCTCTGTAGATATCTTCCGCACTTCGCCTCGTTGAAAGCTCACGCTGATAACGTAATCCGCCTGTACTTTCAACCCATTCGGAATCATACTTATTAGCAATGCACTGTTGCGATGTCTTAATTTCATCTTCCAGTTTCGGAATAGTTTCCTCTTGACATACTCGTAGACGTTCTTCCAAGATTCCTTGCTCTTTATTTTGTGTTCTCAAGTCTGCTTCGAGATTTTTAATGCTGCTATCCAATTGGACAAGGTGATTTTTAAGTGCATCAATGGCGCTTGTGTCAATAGCTGCTCGACTGGTGCGCAATCTCTGAAGATCTTGCTCCAAGACAGGAATGGTTTGCTTTTCGCTTGCAAATGCCACTGCCTGCTGGATATCACTTTCACCGGGAATAGAAAGCTTACTGCACAAATCAATACCAGCTTTTGCTGTGGCACAGGCAGAAATTTGATTGGTGAGCATAATAAGCTCAAGTTTTACAGCATCAAGTCGCCTGCGAATTGCGCTCTGTCCAATAGCGGGTTTTGCCCAGCGATCCGGGTTCATAGCCCTCACAACATAGTTTTGATATAGCATTCCATCATCGGTGACCGCTGTGTTAAAACGACGCAACTCATTCACCGTTTCGCATTTATGTACCCAACCTAAAGTGAAATTCAAAAATACTCTTACATCTGAATCGGTGGTTTGAATCTCCTCGGCAAGACTTCCTGGATCAATAGACGGGTTTTTACGACGCAGTTTTTCGATATCAATAAGACCGGTACCATATAGTTTTCGGTCACGTTTCATTGCGTCAAAAACACGTAAAGCATCCCTAAAATACTGATCAGGAACAATAATATAGTATTTCTGTGTATTTAAATATCCTTCAATGACATTGCGCCAACGGTCATTTTCAATCTCAGCCGCTTCGGCAATGATGGTCACCTTTACCTCGTGCTTCTCAAGAGTACGCAGTCGAGACGCAATAGCAGCTTTCAAATCTAAGGCATCCTGAGGGAATTGATAGATTCCGCTTTCCAATGATTTTTGTTCTTGCTGCAGAGAGTTGCGCATGGTGGCCAACCGTTGCTGCTCGTCTACGATACGCGAGCCAAGCTCAATTGTATGTGCAATGAGCCTTTGCATTTGGGATGATAATTCTTGCAACCCGCTTTCTCCAACAGAAAGGATCGACTGATCATCCATATTTGCTAAGCATTCCGCTTGCTTTAAAAAATGAGTGCTTTCATCGCAGATATCATGAAGTCGTGAATCAAGCAATGCATCCATGCTACCTGCGTCAAGAGACATTAACTTCTCTGACATGCCAGTCATACATCTATTCCAGCTTGAAACGTATTGTGATAATCGGGCAATTGCTTTCTCAAAGCTTGCAAAAATGCCTTTGATTTGAGCCTCTTTTGCATCTATTTCTGCTTCCAGCAGCTTAATTGCTTGCGCCGCTTCGTCGTTAATCAGTCTTGCGTGCAGCTGATTGCGTTCTTCCTGTAGCTGAGAGAGACGACTACTCTTGCTTGCAATGCTTAACTCCATATCTCGAAGTTTGGATAGAAGTTCCTCCACATTTTTCTGTGCTCTTTCCAATTCGGATGTTTTCATATCTTGCTGTGCCTGATCAATCAGATAAGAATAGATTTGCTCATCCTGCTTTGCACGTATAAAGGCAGTATGCTCTGCCACAATTTCTTCTAATTGTGAAATCTTAATTTGCAGAACATTCGCTTCGTCTTCTAAACGTTTATAGCTTCGAATGTTTTCCTGCATTTGACTGACATCGACCGTTTGCTGTGTATCGCACACAAACTCTGATATGAAATCCTGAATATCAACGTTGGGATTAAAGGAAACTGCTTTTTTCAGTAAAGAGCCAAATCGATCACGCAATCCACCCATTTTACCATATAATGCCGTGCGAAATTCTCGCCCTACATCGGTAGTCTTATTGCTTGGGTATTTCTCCTTCAGGAATTCTCGTAGTTTTCGAATCTCCCATGGGGTTTTATTTTCCACAAATTCGTTTTGTGGAAATCCGCCATCATATAAGAAAAACAACTTTTGCATATCATTCTCGGAATACACATCAAAGCAGCCGCCGCCGGTAAAATGCCTTCCCTTTTCCTCGTCGAAAAACTCCAATGCAATATAACTGGTAAATCTACCATTTCGCAAATACTTAAAACCGGAGTCCTCATCATCCCCCAATTCGCCCTTGAGATAGCCAATTAAGGAACGATTGCCTTTTCCGCTGGCAGCTTTATTGAAATAACTTCCACTGGTATCTCCAAAGAGTACAAGTTGCATCGCATCAATAATTGTGGACTTTCCGGAAGCATTTTTGCCAGTAAGAAAGTTCAGCGTCTCAAAGGATATTGTCTCATGGGTAAAGTAATGCCAATGTATCAGAAGGAGCCTAGTTAGTTTTTTCATAAAGACTCCTCCGCTTCATCATCGTTTTGTGTCTCGCTATTTTTCATTTCTTCCAGTTCTATCATCATATCGTTAATCCCCTGATTGGACACCATTGACAGGATAGAAGGTAAAATGAGAAGCTGATTTCCCTCGTTGCTCCACGTACTGTCCATTTTTTGCAAGACATTATAGTGTGCCAAGGTTCGTTGAGCATCTAGGCGCTCTTTTTGGCTGGTTTTCCCCTTTTCCAAAAGACCCAGCATTCGCATCTTTTCCACGACAGTTTGCGTATCTGTTCGCACCGTATGAAATTGCCCTGATTCTTCTCTATGTTCCTCGTAGATAAGACGACAAGTATAAAGAAACAGCGTAGTAAATCGATCCACACGTAGACGATTATGGTCATATATGTTGATGAGGGACATGACACCGTAGTTGTCCTCTTTCTCCAGTTTCCAGCCTGAGACAGAAAAGTACTCCTGCATCACAGAAAAAAGCCTTGAAACCATCGTATAATCGCTGCTTGGCATTGTCATCTGCTGGCTGCTCTGATACTCATAGCGGACAAGATAGGTATGGGACAGGAGATAGTTGCTCAGACGCCGAAACTCGCCCTTTTCATAAGAAGACAGTTTTTCATATTCTTCATTCCACATGGTGCAACTCCTCCTTTTTTTTGATTATCATGCGCGGAATGCGATATCCGTTTCGTTCCACTGTTTCGTCTACAAGTTCGACTTTATAGGTTACCTCTGGATCGCTGGCTCGCAAGACGGCTAACAGTAGTAAAATGAAATCCGAATCTTCATCTATTGTGATGTTTTCACTGGTAATTTCACTGTTTCCGTGTGCAAATAGATTGTCCACATAATTACAGATTCTAGAAATCGGATAGCCGTTTTTAATCTGTTCCATCATACCGCTCATCAAATCATTAGACAGTTTCTCAGAGGAATCCACCTCCAAAGGTGTTGTATCTATTCGTCGGCTTTTTACACTTTTATGGTAGAGGGATTTTCCGTCAAAAAACTCCTGACGGTTGACATTGATATTTCGCTCCATCATAGCTCCTATGGTTTCCTGCTGCGTTGCATCACTTGCGGCATAGGATTTTAGAAGCTGTGCCAGCTTTCCCTTAATGGTTTGATCGGCTGTCATTAGGTACCGAATTTTCTCAATGGAGCTTTTTGTGTAGGCACTATGTTTACGGTCGATTTCTGTGATAATGCCACCCACTGACTGATAAGCATCCAGCACATAGTTAATTGCCGTAACAATGTCCCCTTGTGCCTCCTCTGAATGTTCATATTTTTTTACGGTCATGGCTCGATCGCACATGGTTTGCATCAGGGCAGCATTGCCCAGAACATCCATCAGGAGATTTTGAATTGGAACCATATACCGATGGATTGAGTCCATGGTTTTAATTGGGTGATAAATTCGGTCAGACATTTTCTTGTAGCTTTCAAAATGGTTCTGAAGCAAATCATTGATACCACTTTGGTTTTCAATCCCCCTAAGGTAGCTGCGAATTCCGTGGTAAAGGCTACGGAGCTGGTATTGCAATTGTTCCGTATTTGTTTTTGCAGATAGCACAGCCTCATACATCTGATCCGTATGGTCTGATTCGGCTTGTTTTAGAGCGGAATAAGTTGCAAAGACAAGAGAGTTATATTCTTGTCCTCCACCGTTGCCTAATTCGCCTAGAAGCTTCATCACTGGAATTGCGTAGGGTTGTGGTGTAATAATTTCAATAAAAGAGCCATCTAAAAACTCTTTTTCCACCCATCCGGTTTTGATAAAACGGCCGAGTATCAGTCTGGCTTTTCCGCTAAATGTTAAACTTCCTTCGGCAACTTCATCATCTTCTTCGGGCGTAAAATCTTTATCTTCCTGTAAGGAGATGAGAGCGGAAATATAATCATCTACCTTGATGTTCAGTTCAAATTGAAACATTTGATGCAAAAGTAGCAGAGCTTCTACATATATCTCTCGATTTGTTGACACCAAAACCGAGAAAAAGTTGCTGGGCAACACATCGAAAACGGCCATCTTATCATCTCTTTTCTTTAGTTAGTCGGTTGTTCAGATGTATACAACGATACTAAGGTTCACAATTAGTTCAGTATAATCTCTGCTCTGCTACCACCCGTGCGGTCTTTGGTCACGACGATTTTGCGACCAGTTTTTTCGTCAAGCCCAGTAACGTGTGATATTATCCCAATAAGGCGATTGGTCTGCGATATACTCATCAATGCCTGTATTGCTTGTGACAGTTTCGTATCATCTAAAGAATCGAAGCCTCCTTTATTTGTCTTCGGTCATCTCCATAATATCAGAGATGTCACAATCTAATGCTCGACATATTTTTTCAAGAATTTCAGTATTTACATTTTCATTTTTCCCTAGTTTTGTAACCGATGCAGAACTGATGCCTGCCAAGGACGGCAGGTCTTTCTTTTTAAGGTCACGGTCAATTAGGAGTTTCCATAACCTTTTATAAATTATAGCCATTTGATTACCTCGCCTTCAGGTTTCATAGAGTGTAAAAGTCTATTTATATATTATAACTCATTCGACAAATTATTGCAAGAGTAAATGCTGAGATGTCATCAATTAAAGTTGATAACGCTCGAATTGTATTTCGAGTTACCCCGTTGTACAAACAAATGCAAAAACGACTTGACATCTTTTTCAGCACATGATATAATACGCATATCAGCGTATTTGCTGATATGCTGTTCGGCAATAATGTCGTAAGCGGAAAGGAGAACGGCTATGGCAGGAGAATTTGGCGCATATATCGACAACAAGAGAAAAGGTCGTGGTATCGGTGGCGAAGACATCAAACTGAAGGACATTGCCGAGGCTATGGGCATGACGGCATCATACCTCTCGGATATCGTCAAAGGCAGGAGAAACCCGCCAGAGATGCAGACTCTCGAGAAAATTGCAGTTGTATTACAACTTACGTCCGATGAAAAAGAGGAGATGTTTGACCTCGCAGGGCGGGAAAGGGATACCGCAGCTCCTGATTTGCCCGAATATTTGATGTCCACCCAATTGCCCAACGTCCGAAAGGCTCTGCGCCGTGCTACTGAGAAAAATCTTGGCGACGACTTTTGGAAAAAGGTGCTTGACGATATCAGCAAGGAAGATAAACAACCATAAGTTTGGGAGGGATTATATGTCTGTGCTACTTTCGTCAAATGCTCCACACATCTGTCGGGACGAATTTGATAAAGAAGCTTTGGAATTTCTGGAGAAGTATTATCCGGAAGCTTTGGAATGCCCCATGGCGGTACCAATCCTGTATGTTGCCCGCCACCGTATGGGCCTGCGCGTTGTTGAGAAACGGTTAACCGAGGATTTTAGTGTTCTCGGTCAAATGTGTTTTACAAGCGGCTTGACCGAGATTTTCGACAAGGAAGATGGTTCGTACAAAATGGTAAAAGCAAGGTATGGCACGATGATTATCGACCCTGATACCATAGCTAAGCGCAATGAGGGATGTAAGAACAACACAATCGCTCACGAGGCTTTCCATTGGCACAAACACCGAGACTATCATATTGCCATTTCATTATTAGACCCTCAAAAGGCGGTACGGATTCGTAGTGCGTTTGGAGAATGTGATGAATCCAATAGAGCGAACTGGTCTGACGAGGACTGGATGGAGTGGCAGGCAAGAGGTATAGCTCCGCGCATCCTTATGCCGCCTGAGCAGTTTGATGAAATGGCATCTCGTTATATTGAGCAACATTCGAACGAAGCCGGTTTACACGGGAGTTGGTATCTGAATCGTGCGGTCGTTAACAGTTTAGCGGTCTTCTTTCAGGTGTCTAAGCAGTCCGCAGAAATCCGTCTCATCGAGCGAGGCTATTATTTGCGTGAATAGCTATATGGGACGCTGTATTTTTTAATCTAAAACTACGCTAATTAGCTTATTTGCTATGTTGCGTGAAAGGAGAGTAATATGCAAGAGACAATCAAATGCCCTAACTGTAAAAAGCGTATTTTTGACCTCGAATGGCAGGGGCGAACGTCTGTAAAAATTAAATGTATTCACTGCCGCAACATCGTGTCTATCGAACGAAATTCAGACTCTACACAAAAAAAGAAAGCAGTTTAACACCATACCGAGCAATGGCACCGAATGCGAGTGACCAAATGGCCGGATGTGTTACGAGTTAATCGTGATGCATCCGGCTGTTTTTGTATGAAAGGCTGTTTTTATGATGAAAGAAATAAGAACGCCAAAAGGCAAACTGTACGGCACGTTGGATGTCCGTACCTACACGATTATCACAATTGACGGCAAGAACATCCGTCAGACGCCTCTTCCCAAACAAGGATGTACATTGCTGTATAAGGCGGGAAACAGTCCGCCTGAATCTATCGTGATTCCGCCACAGGATAGCCAGCTGAGTTAAAAATCAAATAGTCCACCGCCAGATTGCTTAGACGACCGTGCGGACAGCCCCCCGAGGGGCTGTTCTCGCGGTCGTTTTTTATTTTCACCCAAGGAGACAAGCCATGCCAATTTTCACTCTCGCCCGACCGCCACCTGATGTAGATCCAATCCCCCAACCCCAGCTCGGATGAGCCATTTACTTTCAAATAACAGGAGGAAATCTATATGATAAACTACGACAATCAACCCAATGAACGTGCAATTTACCTTAAGGACCTGCACCAGTGGGTGCCCGTCAGCAAGATAGACTACGACAACTACTACCGCGACATCAATGCCTATCGCCGCAGACAACAGGAACATGGCCGCTGTGTCTGCCCTGCAAGCAAGCGCTATCTCTGCGACACGGACTGCTGCACCTGCCGTTTTCGCAAAGGTGGCGATGAGCTTTCTCTTGATTACACCGTTACCGACGAAGACGGCAACGAAAAGAGCTGGCTCGATGACTTACCGGATGACTCTCCCAGCGCTCAGTCAGTTTTGGAAGAGCGCGAACTACTGGACGCCCTTCTATGCAAGCTGGACAAGCTCGACCCTGATGGTCGCCGCATCTGTGAACTTTTGCTTCAGGATAAGACGGAACGAGAGATAGCTGCCATCATAGGCATTTCTCAGCAATCCACTATCAACTACAAAAAGAAAAAAGCGTTTGACGCTTTGCGAGAGCTCCTGCACGACTACATCTGATACCGCACCATCATTCTCCGGCTGCCTATTTAGGTGGCCGGAGAAAAACTTTTCTCGATTTTCGTTCAAACAGCATTCTCACCTCCATTGGGTAGTGGAAAGAGCAAAACGACAAGCGCTCCTTCCAAGGTGAAAATTTGAAAAAGGTAACAAAAATCAAAGAAAATACGTCTGACTTTACAGATCGTCCCAAACTGCGTGTTGCGGCTTACTGCCGTGTATCCACCGATAGTGACGATCAGCTGGTCAGTCTCGACGCACAGATAAAGCACTATGAATCCTACATCAAAGCAAATCCTGACTGGGATTTTGCCGGGCTTTATTATGACGAGGGCATCACCGGTACAAAAAAGGAAAAGCGGCCGGAGTTGCTTCGCATGATTGCCGACTGTGAGAACAAGAAAATTGACTTCATCGTAACGAAGTCAATCAGCCGATTTGCAAGGAATACAACGGACTGTCTTGAACTGGTCAGAAAGCTGTTTGACCTCGGCATTTTCATTTACTTTGAGAAAGAAAATATCAACACCGGGTCTATGGAAAGTGAACTCATGCTTTCAATCCTGAGTGGACTGGCCGAAAGTGAGTCGGTCTCCATTGCGGAAAATAGCAAATGGTCGGTAAAGCGCAGGTTTCAAAACGGGACCTTCAAGATTTCCTATCCGCCCTACGGCTACGATACTGCTGATGGAAAGTTGGTCATAAGCGAATCACAGGCGGAAATAGTCCGTTTTATTTTCTCCGAAATTCTTTCCGGGAAGGGTACCGGCAAAATTGCAAATGAGCTGAACCGCCGCAATGTGCCATCTAAGAAAGGCGGCCACTGGACGGCGACAACCATTCGGGGGATGGTCAGTAATGAAAAATACACCGGCGATGTCGTTTTTCAAAAGACCTATACCGATACGCACTTCAACCGCCATTACAATTACGGCGAAAAGGACCAGTTTCTGATAATAAATCATCATGATGCGATTATCAGCCATGAGGATTTTGATGTCGCGCAGGCTATCATTGAACAGCACGGCAAAGAAAAAGGCGTAGAAAAATATCAGGATAAGTACCAGAACCGATATCCGTTTTCAGGCAAAATCATCTGTGGTCAGTGTGGCGGCAAATTCAAACGCCGCATTCATTCCACCGGCAGGCATAATATCGCATGGTGCTGTACCAATCATATAGCGGACGCCAAGAAATGTTCCATGAAATATATTCCGGAGTCTGATTTTGAATATGCGTTTGTAACTATGATGAACAAGCTCATATTCGGTCATCAAACCGTTTTAAGGCCCTTGTTAATGGACCTTCGCGGTATCAACTCCGAAGACAGTGTGGCAAAGCTACATGCCCTCGATAAAAAGCTCGAAGAAAACGCGGAACAGCGAAAAGTGCTTATTACCCTACAGACCCGTGGCTACCTTGAACCAGCCGTTTACAATAAGGGGAACAATGAACTTCTGCAAGAAGCCGAGCGCATACAGCGCCAGAAAGAATCTATATCCCGATTCATAAACAGTGACAATATTAACCTGAATGAGGTAAGCGAGCTCCTGCAATACGCCACAAAGGCGGCAATACTAAAGGGCTTTGATGGTGAACTGTTTACTCGCTTCGTGGAGCGGATTCTTATATATTCACGAACAGAAATTGGGCTCGAATTAAAATGTGGCATTACGCTGAAAGAAAGGCTGGTGAGATAAATGGGCCACACTCCATACGGCTACCGGATTATAAACGGAAAAGCCGTAATTGATGAACAAGCTGCAGAACAGATAAAAACCCTGTTTCAGTCCTATCTGACCGGCGATTCTTTGGCAACAGCAGCAAAAAAAGCTGAAATAAGAGCATGTCACGCAGGAATCGGCAGGATACTTCAGAATAAGCACTATCTAGGTGATGAATATTATCCGGCGCTTATCGACCCGGACACATTTGCGGCTGCCGAAGCGGAACGTATTAGGCGGGCAGAAAAACTTGGTAGAGTCCGAGAGCCAAAAGCCAAAAAAGGTCGTCTATCCTACCGCCTTCCGCATCAGCGTAGGGATAGAGCGGTTTGACGACCCATTCCAGCAGGCGGAATACGCCTACAGTCTAACACAAATGGAGGTGAATGTAGATGGAGGTCAGTAAGAATGTAACCGTAATTCCGGCAAGGAAGCATACCCGAAAGAGCACGGGCGAAGAAAAGCCGAAACTCCGAGTTGCCGCCTACTGCCGTGTTTCTACTGACAGCGACGAGCAGGCGACCAGTTATGACGCGCAGATTGAACACTACACCGCTTATATTAACGGCCGCCCTGACTGGGAATTGGCTGGCATCTATGCGGACGACGGCATTTCCGGCACCAATACTAAAAAACGCGAGGAATTCAACCGCATGATTGACGAGTGTATGGCTTGCAATATCGACATGGTCATCACAAAGTCCATCAGCCGGTTTGCCCGAAATACACTGGACTGCCTGAAATATATCCGCCAGCTCAAGGACAAGAACATTCCGGTGTTTTTCGAGAAGGAAAATATCAGCTCTATGAATTCCAAGGGTGAGGTTATGCTCACCATCATGGCGTCGCTTGCCCAGCAGGAAAGTCAATCCTTAAGTCAGAACGTAAAGCTGGGTCTGCAATACCGATACCAGCAGGGCGAAATCCAGATAAACTGTGCTCGGTTCCTCGGTTATACAAAGGATGAGAATAAACACCTTGTGGTAGTACCGGAGGAAGCTGAAATCGTGAAACGCATCTACAGAGAGTACCTCGAAGGTGCCAGTATGCTAAAAATTGCCCGTGGTCTGGAAGCGGACGGTATCCTGAACTGTGCCGGTAAGGAAAGATGCCATACCAGCAACGTGAACCAGATTCTTCGAAATGAGAAGTACATCGGTGACGCCCTTCTGCAGAAGACCTATACCGTTGACTTTCTTACGAAAAAGCGGGTTAAAAATAACGGCCTTGTCCCGCAATACTATGTGGAAAACAGCCATGAAGCCATCATCCCGCGTGAAATTTTCATGCAGGTGCAGGAGGAGCTTATCCGCCGCCGTATTGTCCACACCAGCCCGAATGGGAAGAACCGAACATTCAGCAGCAACCACTGTTTTGCCCAGATGATTATCTGCGGCAACTGCGGAGAGGTTTTCCGACGGGTTCACTGGAACAACCGTGGCAAGAAGTCCGTAGTCTGGCGGTGTGTCAGCCGCTTGGAAAACACCGGACTGTTCTGCGATGCCCGCACGGTGCCGGGAAGCCAAATTGAGCAGGTCCTGGTTACCGCTATCAACCAAGCTTTGTGCGACAAGGATATATTTCTTGTCACACTGCATAACAACATCGAAACCGTCATCAGCCAAGAGAACGACTAGACACTGGCCACTATCGACAAGCGGCTCGAGGAACTTCAAACCGAGCTTCTGAAGCTGGCCAGTTCAAAAGCCGACTACGAGGATGTCGCCGACGAGATCTACCGCCTGCGAGACGAAAAGCAAAAAGTACAGGTGGAAAATATCAACCGCGACGAAGTCAAAAAGCGCATCGCCGATATGGGCGCTTTCCTGCGAGAGCCGCCCACCGCCATTACTGAATATGATGAGTCCCTTGTCCGGCGGCTGATTGAAAAAGTCACCGTCTACGAGGACAAATTTACCGTGGAATTTAAGTCCGGCGTGACGGTAGATGTAAATGAATAAGCCAAAAAACTAACGAGGCACTCTACGCGAATTTGAACGTAGGATGCCTCATACATATGTATGAATTACAGACAAGTTTAAATATTCTACGCAAAAAGATCGATTTTCCCACGTTTACTATAATCGAACTCTGAGTTTTTCTTTGCTGCGTTTCGTATTCCCATACCAATACATTTTCCATATACAACAGCATCTGGACCATGCAAATTCGCATAAAAGGTATATGCCATTTGGACCTCTTCATTCCATGAATTCCATAACACTGAACTCAACACCATATTTTCTGAATACAATGGCAACACCATAGACATATAGTATTTGATTTTATCCAGCGATGCTACATTAAGTTGATCGAATAATCTTTGGTAAATGGCTCTTTCTTGTTCCAAGCAGCTTAACAGAATATAGGATTGAGTTGATTCTGGAAATACTGTTACAGCAAGACGATGCATGATACCTTTAACTGTATGCCTTATTTTCTTTCCATCCAAATCATAGTCTGGAGCAATATATGCATAATCCGCAAACTTAATTTGTCCTGGAATTTTGATAACATATGTCGCTACACCATTGTGCGTACCCGCCAGTATTTCTTTATCAAAATGAGATTTGACTGGGTCAAACTCCAGCATTTTTAGTTGAAGCATTCTATACATACCGACCATTGAAGGAGACTTGAAGGCTGATGGATTCTTTTTGAAACATTCTTTGAAGATATCCATTGCAGTACGCTGTTTATAATATTCAAAAATAAAGGCCTTGTAAGCATATACAAACTTCATCACTTCGTTAGAATCATCAAAATCCGGTGCACCCTTTTCAATAGCAGCAAACACAATATTATCATGCAAATCGCAAAAACAGGTTTCGGTGGTTGCATCATTAGCACTGGTTTTATTTATTGGAACAATAACAGCTGGCTCTCCTTTTTCCATTGGAATAAGTAAGGGCTTTTTCTTTGCATCCATCATATAAACATGACGATCATTTCCAGCAAGTATCGAAATAATTTTATTATTTTGTAACGCATGCGCTTCTTTTATTTTTCCTTTACATCGAACTTGATCTGGATGCAAACAGTATCTTTTCATTGATTTTCTCATCATTTCCATAACTTGAACTTCTGGCGGTTTTTTTAATGCTTGTGGAATTGTTTCCACCTTGTTTTTACAGCAATCCCTATATTTCATGCCGCTACCACATGGGCAAAGTTCACCATCAAAAATTTTAATGTATTTTAACAGATTCATTTTTCCACCGCCTTTTCTTCGAGTAAAAAATTAATGTTAAGCCCCCAAAATAGCCTATTTTATGTCTACATCCAACCTGACCACACAACCTCGCAATTTTCAAAAAACATCTAAATCGACCACTCGCGAACCCATGTTACCATCAACACAATACCTATTATCATAATTGCCGTTCCCATTATGGCGACCGGATTATTTGTTGCAAAGCTTGAAACGCTTTCACCGTAGGGGCTCGCTATTTGACTGCCTAACTCATCATACCAAATCGTTCCGGAGCCAAACGTATCATCCATATTGAACATGCTGCCAGAAAACATACTTTGCGTTATGATTCTTGCCAATGCGCCCATTACGGTAAATCCAAGACCAGAAAGTGCCGTGTAAACACCGAATAACCATCCATATCGCCGGATCAGATTACCTATCGCGCCGGGGATTGAATCAACCCAGGAAGTATTGCTGGCTAGGACAGCAGCCTGCGGTTCTTCGGTTTTTTCTTCTTCCGGCTCAGTTTCGGAGAGCAGCCAATCGGTAGTCACGCCAAAAGCCTTCGCCAGCAGTAATAGCTTGCCGATTTCCGGAACGGCATCTCCGGTTTCCCATTTGCTGACAGCCTGGCGTTATATACCAATCTGCTCTGCCAACGCTTCCTGAGATAATCCGGTTTTCTTTCTGCAATAAAGAATTTTATCCTGTAGTTTCATAATAATATCCTCCTTGCTTGATTGAAATCAAATTATCAAAAATGCGTTAGTGAAGCAATCTACAGGAACTTGAATTTCCGCAACAGTTGGTTGCAAATTAAACATTGTAGTGAGCCGTTAAACGTCGGATACAATTTGCTAACCCTACTTTCTTTTATTTGTTACCACTTGTATTCTCTGCAAATACATTTCTCGAACCACAAATCGGACATAAATCAACGTTTTTATTTCCGGCCACTATATCAAAGTCTCTATTTAAGCAATCCGAACAAAACATGTATGGTTTCATAGATATAGAATGCCTCTTTTCATGAACCAACATACTTATATATGATTTTGCAGGATTGTTTCCCAATATAAAATCCGGTTCAAAAAACAAAGAGGTTTTTAATTTTAGAAACTTAGGATCGCTTATGTCTGTTTCAATATATTCATAATCATCATACAAAAAAAGAACATATCTTCGCTCACGTTCATGTGACCATTTGGAATCCTTTACAGATAATATCCAGTATTGCATAATTTCTTCTAGAAAAGCTTTTTTATCGATATCTTTCATATCAAAACAATCTATAATACTACAAAGAAATTCTATTTCCTTCTTAGCTTCTTCTCTATCATAGATTAAATCGAATGCAATTACTTGAGAGAAAACAGGAATTTTATGACCTCCTTTTTTATCCCAGAGCATAGTCGGTGCTAACAGTTCAGACATACGATCATCTTTATAGCCATATACACACGTCCCATAGTCTTTACGCATTAGAGAATCGTTCATCGACTTGCAAAAGGATGATACATAATATTTCCTCGTAGGTTTAAAATTAATATTGTATGCCCAAGAATACCTATTCCATCCCTTCTCTTCATATAACTCAGGAACCACTCTTTGTTCTCTATCATCATTTAGATTATTGACTATAGACATCCAAATCTGATGATTATGTATGCTTTTTCCGGCAACTTCTGGACTAATATACTTACATATATAGTCCTCATTATAATTGTTTCGTGATTTCAATATATAGTTACTAATACCCGTCATAAGCACACCTTTTAATGGGCGCACAACCGGAGAATCTCCAATGATTTTAATGAGTTTAGCAGCCAATTGAAACAATAGATATATTTCATCACGACTAAATGCCCAAATTCCTGTACGCTTTTTGCATCTAAAATAGCTTATGTCGTTAAGTAATGATACATAAGCATTTGTGATACTTTTCACAGTGTCTATAAATATATCTTCATTACAATTTTCTTGCGAATATTTAACTATATTCTCTACAACTTCAAGCAAATGCAATGCATAATTCTTACTTTTTTCGACCGTAAATTGTTGGTATGTATAGTAGTACAGCTTTAGTTGTGGAAATAGTCCCTCGAATTCCTTTATCTCTAATGCTGTGTTTCCTTCAGGAAACCAAGAAGCAATTTTCTGCATTCTTGTTTTATTTCCGACCAACTCATATAAATACGTTCTCAGTGTATTAAACTGATGAATGTAAGATTCCACGAATAGTGAATTTATACAAGCAACTTCATATTCAGTAGTCCTAAAAAGTCCTAACATGGATCTTTGATTTAAATCATAATCAGAAACTAATGAAACTAGTACTTCTTTATTTTTATAACTCGGGTCAGCTTTAAACCTATCAAATTGTGTAGATATATTCTCCAACTGACATTCTATTGCATTTGCCGGCCAATCTTTTGGTTTATCAAACACAGTATTCATCTCAAAGTTCATTCTCTAGTCTCCTATAAATTTCCTACCAATTCCTTTTATACTATTTTACTTCAAATACAAACGTTGGAAATGGACTATATTTTTGGGAAAAAGGTCAAGTCTAATCTATCTATAGTCAGTTATAAGATATATTTTGACGTCCGGATGAATAATATATTGTAAGTGCTCATAATATAGGTTCTTCTCACAGCATTCTTTAAACTTTTTCCCGCTGCCACAAGAGCAAGTATCATTTTTTCCAATCTCTGCAATGTCTGGATTCTTTCGTCTAGATTTATGAATTTTAAATGTAAATGACTGCAACGGTTGAAGTTTATGATTCACAAACTCATGTAGTAACTTATATTTTTCCGGCTCAGATCGCGCATCATCACTAATGGGGGGGCGCGGACGATTTGTAAGACAGCCTAAGCCGACATAAGCCCTAAACTGATCCGATAATATATGCAAAACGGTCCTGATCTGCCGGCATTCGCAGCAAGGCAAAAGGAACGGTTTTGATTCCGGTTGCCGCTGCCATCTGCATGACGAGATACTCCGCTTCGGGGAGTGCCTGAAATTCCATTGTCTGCGGTTTGAGAATAAATCCAATCGGGTAATTGACAATGGTTAGTCTGGGATCTGTTCCGGTCTCTAAATGCAAAGAAATTTTCTTCTGAACGCCTGGAACAGTATAGCCTTTCTCCGTACTCTCGGTTACAATCCGCAACACTGTTTCTTCGGATAGGTCTATTTCCGGCAATTTGCTTGTATGGAAAAATTTCTTCACACACGAAGCATGCCATCCGGATGAAAGCTCCTCTTTGCCCGCAGAATCCAAAAGGGGGCGGCCACAGCACAAACAATTCATGCCTTTACCTCGCGAATGCTGACATTGCCGATGCAATCCCTGCAGGCAACCAATAAAAGCGCAAAGCGATCATTTTTGTCGATTTTCCAGTTATGGCTGACGATATTTAGCAGCCATCCTTCCGGAATCAATCCGTCAAAAAAAGAAAAAAGTGTCTGGGAAGTGTATGCTTCTGACTTCTTGGGAAGAGTAAGGCTCACAAAAGGCGCCTCGGGATTTTCCAGATACACGGAATCATATTGGAAGGAATAGCCGGAATCCGTTTCCTGCAGTGTTCCCGCAAAGGCGTCTCTGACATAAACATACGCTGTTCTATATGATTCTCCCACTATTCATCCCTTCTTCCGGGAACCGCCTGCATGCCAAACATTGCAAGAGCTTGATTCACTTTATCCATTCGCACTGTTTCTTTGCCCTGCTCGAGTTCACGAACAAAGCGAAGTCCCAGTCCTGAACGGACTGCAAATTCTTCCTGCGTCAATCCGGCTTCTTTTCTTTTTTGTTTGATAAATTCAGCAATCGTATTCATACGAAAATTTTACACCCGATCGGGTAATATAACAAAGAATTAATCGGATTTATACCCGATAGAGTATAATTTGTCTATATGTTAAGGGAACAATCCCGTTCGGGTATAAATATATTCGTATAAGAAACAAACAGTTTCGCAAGAGTGAGATGGAATCTGTTTTTTGATGTGATAAGTGTTGGAAATATTTGTCGGGAGGACGACGAGAACGGGGCAAGGATATTTGTGCCAATGGTGGTAAAAATTTATCAAATAAATACATGGTCATCAAAACCTGCTTGATCGTTAAGATTAGCACCGCACCTATCACACCACCAATCTATTCCTGCAAATCTCTCGCTCATTGTGCCTCCCTCCTTTCAAAGATTTAGACATAGCTTTCATCCACAGTGTCAATCGTATGGATGATTTCGTAGTATGTTTTGCTTTGATATTCATATGCTGTATAGGAATAACCTCGTTGGGTTGTTTTTTGAACAGGTGTAAATAGCGAAACGGCATCTGATTTGCTAAATTTGCTTGTTGGGAAAAAATAGTAGTCATATGTACCATCTCCTAAATTATCTTCCCAACCGATGTTCTTTGCACTTATAACATGACATTCAATATTCATCGTAAAACTCCTTTATTGGGATTCAATCTCCAAACTTTGCCTTCATCCAGCGCAAATTAAATTCATCTAAGGCATCTTCATAATCATCATAATGCTGTGTAGAGCCATCGCCAATTACACAATAAACTTCTCTATCGCCTCTACAACCAATTTTCAAAAGGCGAACACTGCCTTCTTCTCTAACGACTTCTGTTTCTCCAAAATTCATATACTACCTCCTTCCTAATAATTGACTTCGAAGTTCTTCTTCAGAATATTCACCTCCATTTGCTCAAAAATTAGCTTTTGTTCAGTAGACATTAGTTAGGTTCACTATTTGTTCTACTAAATACTTTTTTTTCTGGTCTAATGCTCAAGACTAACTCCTTTTTCGCCTAAATGTCTTTACAAACTCTTGTTTACTGCTGCTTACTTTATTCAAACGTCAAACCTGAACACATACCCCCGGAAAAATTAAAAACAGCTAAATCAATCACTGCAAGCCCATGTTATCTAAATCGCTCTGTCGCACCCAAAATCATGCCTTTGGACTTATTCCCACGAACAGATATTTTCACGATTTCATCACTTCGAATTCTCACTCTCAAACCCCGGAAAGCCTTTATTTCAAGGCTTTTCTACACACTTACTTATCTACCCTTGACATCAATACAACCGTCTCCACATGTCCCGTCCACGGGAACATATCAACCGGTTGAATTGCTTTGATCTCATATCCTCCGGCTGTCAGCAAGGAAATGTCCCGGGCCAGGGTGGCCGGATCACAGGACACATAGACAATCCGTGGCGGGTACAGGGATAGGAGTGTCGTGAGGAGTGCAGGATCGCAGCCTTTTCGGGGCGGGTCTAGGATGACGCAGGAAGTGTCTTCCGGGAAATCGGACAGGGAGAGTTTTTCGGCGTGGGCGGTGCGATATGTCGCGTGGGTGACGCCGTTTTTGGCTGCGTTCTGGATGGCGTCGAGGACTGCGCTCTCGTTGCTTTCGATTCCGACGATCTTTTCGGTCTGGTGTGCAAGATGGAGGCCAATGGTGCCTGCACCGCAGTAGAGGTCGACGAGGACAGGGATTTTCGCGTGTGCGGACGTGGGTTCCGGGCAGGTGACGGCAGGGGCTGTGTTGCCGGATTCATCGTAATCGACGGGCCATTTTTCTTCGGGATTTGTGCATGGAGGCTGTGCAGCGGAAGCTGTTTGTCCCAGTGCATAGCTGCGCACGGTGTCGTATAACTTTTCGGTCTGGAGGGGATTGACCTGGAAGAATGACAGCGGCGAGATATCGTATTGGTTTTCGCCGATCTGGTCGGTTATTTGTCTGGCGCCCCAGAGGAGGCGCTGATTTTCCTTGCGGTAGCTTACGATCTGGCCCTGCCGTGCGCCGGTTGTGTTGTAGTTGAGCCAGATGCTTTTCAGGGTCCAGGGTCTGTCGAGTAGAAAGGACGGGAAGGATTCGCTGTTTCCGGCGTTTTCCG